>ERZ857984.27-NODE-27-length-195292-cov-6.117196_pt1 | contig 195292 bp, 198 predicted proteins | sample MGYA00519914_ERZ857984 | MGnify/ENA primary metagenome ERZ857984 (study PRJEB31778, sample SAMEA3449417) | human gut metagenome | biome: human gut; feature: human-associated habitat; material: faeces | place: United Kingdom | collected 2010/2012 ...
GCGATATCAAAAAATTTGTTCCGTCGTTTCAAATCGGGAAACGGCTGCGGAATGCGTTCATCGAGGTTTTGGCAGGTTCGCGGTATTCCGAATCGCTCGGCAGCAGCTCGACGGCCTTGGCCATCGTGTCGTAGGCTGCCCAGAAGGTAGCCGGCCCGGCGAAACCTTCACAATGAGCTGCCGAAATGCCGTAGCACTGAGCCAGTACGAAATACGGCACACCGTCCTCGGGATTCAGGTCGCGGGCTTGGCGGGCAGCCGATGCGGCGCCCTGGATGTCGTTGGAAACCAAACCTACCAGCGCCATGCGCACCAGCAGCAGCTGACGCTCAGCGGGATCCGTCTCGACGGCAAGCGCCTCGTTGAGGTATTTCATGGCCTTGGTATAGTCGCCCTTGCTCTGGAACGCCTGCGCAAGGAACATCGCGGTTTCCGACGAAGGTTTCACCGTATAGTATTTCTCGGCAATCGAGAAATAGAAATCGCCGTCGCACTTGGCACGCGACATCAGGGCTACGGCCTGCGCCAGCAACGCCTCATCGTCGGGAGCAGCCTCCAGCTTGCCGCGGAACAGTTTTTCGAGGTTATCGCAGCTGGCCGCGCCGCTCAGGCCGAAAGCCGCGTCGAACTGCGACTTGTAATCGCCGGCCTCGGGGTTCTTCTCGAAGAACGGGGTCAGGCGGTCGTACTCGGCGATGATCTCATCGGGCATCACCTCGTCGGTATTCTTATAATCCTCGCAGAGGTTCGAGAAATAGGCCACCACGGTCTCGGGGTCGGTGCTGTCGCCGCCCTGCGCGATTGCCGCGCGGAATGCCTCGCGGATGCCCTTGCGGTCGTTGGGTTTGTAGCGCAGGAACTCGCGCGCCTTCTGGTCGAGGATAAAGGCCGTCTTGCCGGGCTTGACGTTATCGCCGAAATACTGGGCACGCATATCGTACATCAGCATCAGCGAGTCGATGAACATGTTCTTCTCCGCCACGCTCTTGGCACGGTTGATCTTGTTCTTATACACGACGGCACCGCGCTGGTAGATCGACTCCGCAGCATCGGGTATCTTGTCGATAAGCCCCTTGAGGTAGTGTGCAGCGGCATCGTAGTCACGGTTGTCGCACGATTCTTTCAGGAAATTACTGTTAAGGATGTTCTGTTCACGCTCTTCGGGAGTAGCGCCCCATTTCGCATATTGCGGGGCACTGAAATCCTGAGCCAAAGCCGCCGAAGCCAAAAACACCAAAGCGGCAGAAAGCAGAAATTTTACGTTTTTCATCGGTCAGAGATTAATTTTTGTATTTCTTATACTTATAATTGTTTTCGTCAGTTAAACTACCTCCGTGTCGGGGTCGCAAGTTACTACTAATTCCTCGGACGTGCAATTTTCCGGCTCAAAAACTAATCGTATTTCGGCCTGCGGAACCAGTATTCCCCGTTCTCGGCACCCGCAAAGAGCGAGAATCCGACCGAGAATTTGAAATACTGCTGCCGCACCAGTCCCAGACGCTCGGAAAGGTTATAGCCGCGACGTCCGTATTCCACGCCCACGTCGATGGTCGAACTGCCGAGGAACTTCACAGGCACCCCTACACCCAACGTAACGGCGTATTCTCCGATTTTATTGCCGTCGTAGGTCTGGTTGTAGGTTCCGTAACGGAAACCCATATTTCCCAACAATTCAAGCAGACTGTTATATCCATTCTGCACGTGATGGTTGATTGCAAAATCCATATCAAAGGCAGTTTTGATCTCTACCAAGCCTTCGCGACGAAGCTCTGTCAGAGTAAGTTCTAACTGAGCAAGAGTGTTTACGCCGGGAACAGCCAATACCGTCATTCCGGTGAGTGCATTGATGACGTCCGCCTTCATCGGCCCCTCCGTCAGCACCAAAGTCGGTCTGACAGAACCGACGAGATGCGCCCATCCTTCAGCACGGCATCCGTCTTCCTGGTCTGTACTGGAAATCCAACGAAACTTTCTCTTTGTTACGTTATCGCGTCGAACCTGTAGGCCCTGTATTCTGCCAAGGTGATCACGAACCGGTATCAGGATACCGCGTTTCTCCTGGATGAAACACCATGAGCCGCTTGTATCCCGATAGAACCCCGGTACGCCTGCCAGATAATGACCTTCCGAACGAAGCTGCTTTGCAAGAGCACTCATACCGATGACCGGAGTTGTTTTATAACCCAGTCTCTCGATATCCGCATCAGTAAGTCCACGATTAAGCAGGTTTTCTCTGTGATCTGCAGCAAGGGACAGCTTAGAGAGCAATGCGCTGTAAGTAGCGTGCCGCGAATCAATATCCGTAAGCGGACACTCGGGTTTGACCTCAGGCTTTACCACTGTTTTCTTACGTGGCTTTATGTCCTCAGGTACACCGAGACGTTCTATAATCGATTTACGTGCCTTGTCTCGCGATACGCCGGTATAGAGGGTGTACAAATCAAATATACCCCCGGATATTCCACATCGCGGGCATCTGTAAACATCTTTCTTTAGATTGATGTTGAGATGTTTCTTGCGAGGACTATCATCGCAGCATGGGCATTGCACATTGTATGAGCTTCTGCCCGAAGGTGGCATCTCTATGCCGAGTAGTGGAATTACATCCCACATGTGAAATATCTCCATACAGCCTCCTTTCCGGGGATGACTTATGCGCCATTCCCAAATATATGGTGATTACTCACGCGCTGGCTTGCTGTAAGGCATATTCACAAATCAGCTGAGCTGCAGCCTTGGTCTCTTCAGACCCGGTAAACTTTTCGGCAACCCATTTGAGTGCCTTAGGATCTTCTCTCAGAACCTCGCCAAGCGTTTTGCCGTTATACTTTGCAATCGGGCATGACACCATCATAGCGTTGTTAAGACGCTCTTCGTAGGTAAGCTCTTTCTTCGGTTCTTCAATTACGGTGTATTCTTCCTCGGTGGTTGCCGGCGCTGCACCTGTCACAACTGCACCAGACTCAGTCTGAGGAGTTCCCATCAGACCGAGTTCATCCGGAGCAATCTGCTCAAAGTCTTCGCCTGCCATAGCAAACTGAAGACCGAAGCCGGCATTGCGAAGTGCGATACCTACTGCCGCCGTCTGCGCCCACTCACGAGGAGACACAGAGGGTTTATCCTCACACAAACCACGGGAAGCTGTTGCCTCAGCGAGATAACAGTCCACGGGATCCTTATAGTTCGGATAAACTCTTGCAGTGGCCACAAAGCAATCCTTTGCCGGGGTAACGCTCACAGCAATTTTACCTTCCGGATATTTCAGGCGGAACCACGCCATCTGAATCATAACTGGGAGGCGCTTACGCGTCTCCTGGCTATTCAAATCGGTGAACTCCACCGCAAAAGGTGCCGGATCGAATCCGTCCACCTTGTTAATGTTTTCGATAAGCGCCATCATAGCAGCTTTATCATTCGAGTTGTTTTGACTCATTTCAAGCCCTCCTTATATGGTGATGTATGTGTTGCGATACTGCATCCATACCGGGAGCAGTGTCAGGATATAATTCCCGATCGTAGACTTATACTGGTCTTGGGAAGTAGGTTTGAAGCTGGAAAAGCGTTTTCTGCCATCCTGAACGACCTTTTCAAAGGACGCTGCGGCAGTCTCTCGTTTCTTCATACCTTCCGCATCGGTTTTGGGACCAAACTTTCTCTCGGTCAATACGAACTTGACATAGCCGTCAACCAACTGGTAATGGTATCCCATTACCTTGGGGTCGGTTGTAATCGGCGCCGACTTGCTAAGAGACTCAAAGGTTTCCAGTACGCAAATGCGGTAGTTTACTTCCTGCATCTTCAGATTGTCCTCAAGGGGCAAACGGTTCGCTGCAATCTGGGAACGGTAGTTATTTTGCAGATTTCTGTAGTTATCTAAGATAGTTGCCATGATGGTTACTCCTCTCCGTCTTTAATGGCGAAATCACGAACGATTTCGTGTTTCTCAGCGCTGACAATCGCACCAAATGCACGGTCAAAATCGATCTTCTTTACATAGACGATATCTTCATCGCTGTACACCAGTTTGACGCGGTCTCCATCAATACTCCAGTCTGACAAATAGATTCTGTTATTACCCATAATTGTTCTCCTTTCGGTTATGCGAGCTCCTGCAGGCGATGAGCCAAGCAGGTACCTCGTTTTTCGGTATCTGTTTTCTTTACTGCAATGCATAATGCTCTACGTTCACCAACGATAATGACATTTTCCTTGCCACGGGTAATTGCCGTATATACAAGGGGTCTAGTCAGCATAATGTGATGAGCGCATTGCAGATTGATAATCACGGACTTGTACTCAGAGCCCTGTGATTTATGGATGGTCGATGCATATCCCAGATCGATCATATCGAGTTCACTGGAATCATACTCCTTGGTACGACCGTCACCGAAATCAATGACAATCGTTGCTTCGTCTCCAAACTTGTAGATATTGCGGATATACCCGATATCACCGTTGTTGACGTCCTCGAAGTTCTTAACCTGCATGACCTTATCACCGGTTCTGAACTTTCTCTTACCGCAGGTTACTTCCGGTTTGCCTGCCTCAGGTGGATTGACCATCTCTCGAAGCAGTTCGTTAAGGGCGTTTACACCGGTTTCTGTTTTCTGACGGTATGGACTGAGCAGTGCTACGTTGTCCACTCCGTACTTGGCAACCTCTTGCATATACAGTTCCGCAATACGGTTGGCTGAATCTGACATATTGGCTGAGTCTACAAATCTGAAGTCACTTCCGTACTCCAGACTGAGATTGCCGTGTCTTATCAGCTTCGCATTCACTGCGATGCGGCTGCCATCGGTTTGACGGAACACTCTGTCCAATCTGACAACCGGGATACGTGCGCTGGCGATCATCTCGCTGAGCACTGCACCGGGGCCAACAGACGGAAGCTGGTCCGAGTCTCCGATCATAACGATTTGTGCATTTGACCTTACTGATTCCAGAAGTTTTCCAGCAAGATGAATATCCATCATTGACACCTCATCCACAAGGATGATATCGGCGTCCAGTCCTGTCGGATCACCGTAATCTCCGTCTTCTCCCGCCATAAGTCCCAACGCTTTGTGTATCGTTGATGCTTCAAGACCTGTTGACTGTTCCATCCTTCGAGCTGCACGCCCGGTAGGAGCACACAAACAGATCTCTTTGCGTGGATTATAACGACGGTAGATATCAAGAATGGCACGAAGAATCATGCTCTTTCCGGTTCCGGGTCCACCGGTAATGACTGATAAGCCCTGTGTCAACGCCATTTTCACAGCCTCACGCTGCTCGGGTGCCAACTTAAGCTTCAGGCGAAGCTCTTCGGCATCCAAATCAGCTTCCAAATCACCATATGAATGGCTCCTGGCACTGCGCATCTGCCGGGATAGCAGTTCAGCCAGATTGCTTTCGGCATAGGCTGTTTTACTGCGATAAACATTCCCTTGGTAAGAAATAAGTTTTCCGCTATAAATGAGTCTGGCAGCACGGTTGGCTACCATATCCTCAGTGAGCTGCGGCGTGTCAAGCATTTTCAGGCAAGCCTTAACGAATGCGTGCTTTTCCATGCAAAGATTACCTTTGCCTTCTGCATCGGTGAGCGTATAGAGGATTCCTTCGTCCACGCGTTCAGTAGAGAGCAGGTCAAATCCCATACTCATTGCGATCTTATCGGCGGTTTTGAAACCAATGCCGCCAATCTCGCACAACTGATACGGATGGTTCTTCACGATCTCCATCGTTTTCTCACCGTACTCCTTATAAAGCTTTACGGCTCGGTTCGGTGTGATACCATGCGGTGACAGGAATGCCACAACATCACGGGCACCTCGGTTTGCCATATAGGAGTCGCAGATCTTCTTCAGCTTGTTAGAGCTGATTCCGGAAATAGTAAGCAGTCGTTCCGGTTCCTTATCCAGAACCTCAAGCGCTGTAAGACCGAATGCATCGAAGATTTTTTCAGCCATCTTGGGACCGATACCCTTGATTTGACCTGAAGACAGGTAGGCAATAATACCTTCTCGTGTTGGTGTAATTACCTCATCGTAGGTTTCAACCTCAAACTGAACTCCGTGCTTCGGATTTTTGGACCAATGTCCCTGTAATTCGTAACGCTGTTTGTCAGCTATCGGAAGGCCGTAGCCAACCGCTTTAACCTGCGTCACAAGGTCTCCTGCAGAGTCTTTTATCTTCTCGCACGGTCGGTACACGGCAATCATAAAACTGCCGGCATCAATCGCCCGGACGCTCTGAGGATAGATTAGTCTTTCAAACTGACATAACAATGCTTTTACTCCTTTCTGTTATGCCCCTGCGGGTACGAGAACCTTTCTTACCTTAGGAACGTAATATTCCTCTTCTTCAATCGAATAGTGTTTAGCAATACCAATTGCACGGTCCACAATACGATCGGCAAGACGATCAAAATCCTGAATGAGTCTGACACGGTCCTTAAGTTCATCCATACTCCAGTCTGTAAAGTCGGTATCATCATCGGTTCCACGACCCGGGAAGGTAGATACCTGCATATGTGGTTTATCAAAGTCAACACGAGTGTGAAGACCGCATTTGCCACATTGCTTTCCCGTTTCTTTTATAGAGCGATAATTTAACTGACCACAGGCAGTACAGAACGATTTGTATCCGCTGGGCTTGATTTCTCCCTGGTAGAGAACCAGATATCCGCCGCTACGCCCATTCATACCGACTTGCCATCGGTAATTGTGTTCGGCAGCGAACGCATCCATCAGTTCCTTTAGGGCAAGAAAAAACTCCTGACATTCAAGCAGGTCATAAATCTTTTCATAAACCTCATCACACAAGCCAAGGCTATGTATTTTGAGGTTGCAAGCGTAAGACACTGCATTGTTCCAGGGGTTCATTGTGGGATAGCGAAAATGTTTTGTGAGGAAGTCTGTCATCTGACTTCGGGATCGTAGATCCACCGACTGATAAAACCTTCTCATTTGAACATCGCCGCCTGTTCCATGTATGAAATTGTGTTGGTAAGTGCCATAGGAACGTGGTTGCTCTCCAACTTCACGAGTTTCTTATCTCCATTTCGTTGTGTGACGTGCTTCTGCACTTCCAGATAAAGCATATCGTCAAATACGATGATGGGCATTCTGAGCATCGCTGCATTAGCAATCTCGTTCTTCATCCCGTTACTGATACGATTGCCGCAAACAAGCAGCACGTCGCTTCTTTCGAGTAACTCAATACCAAACTTAAGGGCGATTGCTCGCTCATTCGGTACGTTGTCACACAGAAGCATCGGCAAGTAAGCATGAGGCGCTCTTGCATTCACATTCAGGTTCTTCAACGCATAAAACATATACGCTCTGGCCGTGCGCATATTCTGAAGCATTCCATCTTTTGAATCTGCGCTGAACGGTGAGCATACATACGCTTTCTTTCGGCATTTGTCCTCGGTAATGAACTGATACATCAGTTCTTGCTCCCAATAGTCATGATAAATATTGTCCATACTGGCTCCTTTCTATATCGGTTGTACCGATACTTTGACCTTCCGGCTCTGTGACGTGCTCAGGACATCCTCATAAACGGTAGGATATTTCTCCTTAAGCAGCTTTGAGTCCGGACGTTTACTTGTTCGTGTTACGAAGTCGATGAGAAGCTTATCGGTCGTTGTCTCTAAAACGCCGTGCTCGTGTGTCTTCATCACTTCGGCAATTCGCACGCTATGTGCCTCAATCTCCTTTTCATAGGTTTTGATCTCTGCATTACAGTCTGCAATCTTGCCTTGAAGCAATGCAATCCTGCGCAGAGAAGGCTCGTATTTTGGCGAGAATTCGATACTGGGAAGTCCTTTGGTACTGGGACCCATAATTCGGGCGAGGGATTCCAAAGCCAGTTTAGGAGCAACTCCGGCCATTGTAGGCGGTTTGTCGTTCTCCAAACTCCAGATCCATTCATCCAGTCGTTCAAAGATCATATCTTCCTTAGCTCTGTCTCTAACAATATCCGGCATTGCCAGATCGTTGTCGGGATTATTACCCCAGATGGCAGAGAAAGCACCGATTTCAACGTCAGCTACAGCAAGATAAAATCTAAGCTGCAACTCATAGTACAGAGGAATGGCACCATCGGCCCACTCGTCTGATTTGTGGAAGGTACAACTCTTGCATTCCAAGATGCCGGGAACACCATCGCTCACACGTGTAAAACGGCGGTCGAAGTTTGCCAAAGCATACGGATGGTCTGCGTGCTGATAGAGGTTCGTATCCACTGTTACGATATTGCCGGTCTTCTTGGCGTACCAATGAGCCGCAATCGGTTCGAGTAGATGTCCCATCTCCAGCTGATTTGCATTTGCCTTCTTAGGCGGCTTCATGCGCCCTTTCTTAATGTTCCAGAGCTCCAGGGGCGTAGTCCAAGGTGATACACCGAATATTGCCGCAACATCACTGCCGCCGACCGTATACGGAATCTTACCGTGAGGACCGTGCATACGAGCTTCCAGCCATTCTTCATTGGTCATGCCTGCGGTATCACAAAGAATAATCGGTGCTGCCATTAATAACTCACCGCCTTTGCGAGATCAAAGTCTGACCATCTGATCGTAAGGGCTCTTGCCATGTTTTCCTCAACCTCCAGCATCTTGCTCTCAGGCGTGTTCTGGGTTTTGAGAATGAACGGAATTTCCTGCATCGCAAGGAAAACATCGTGTGCCGTTGCCGGTCCGCCGCCGTATGCCATCTCAAACATCGAGATTGCTTCGACTGCAGCCTTTTTCGGCAAACTGAGTTTCTTGCAGACTCTTGTCATTGCGTTTATCGGATAATCGAGGTCAATTTCCAATAACGCTTCCAATTTGGAAATCATATCCCCAAACTGAGCGAAAAGCTGATCGAGTACATCTGTAAAGTCCGAAATCTTGGACTGATGTCTGTGATCAACGGCAACACACTTACCGATATGAATCGGGTGCTGTCCGCCGACAAGAAGTGCAGAGACTTTTGCGGATGCGACGCCGGTGTCAGAGGTCATAAATCTGATACCCGGAGTCAGTCTGGAGGCAAGCGCACCTTTGCCTGTTGCACATAGGGTCTTGATATAAGTGCCCAAAAGTTCTTCGCGTTGGCTCGGCATCCTCCAGGATGCGCTGACCAAAGAATGATCACAGTAGCCGGCCTCGAATTCGGCGCCGGGGAATCTGTCATCAAGCTTAGCCTTCAGAGTGGTGAGCAACTCGTTAATCGGGAGAATGGAATAATCCACGCTGTCGCCGGAATGTACGGCACAGACTTTTTCATCCCTAATTAAGAGGAGTGCTTCAGCTGAGAATAACTGAAGGCATTCGTTCAGAACATTGGCAAGTACACCGCGACTCAGCTTAGGCAATGCGGTTCCTCCAATTTTAGCCCTGTCTAAAAGGCTCTTGTAGGCTGTCTCTCGAACGGGATACAAATCACCGTTAACTCGAAGGGCAAGCCCGAGGTTTTCCGCCGTATCATCTACGGCTTCCTGTGTGACACCGGAAGCGAAATCACTGAGACTTCCATAGAGGGGCGAAGTCTTGTCAAGTGGCTTAACCTGCAGGGTGTTAACCTGACATCTGTGCCACAGACTTTCTTTTGCCTGGCTCTCGTGGTAGTCCAGCATATCCTCATAGGTGCCAAACGTGCTGTGATAGCTGTCCTGACATTGTTTTAGCATAATACATGCTCCTTTCTGTTGTGACGGATTGACCGCCTTGATATATGACAAAAGCCAGCAACCTCATAGAGACTGCTGGCTTTGTGCCCAATTATAAAATTGGCCCGGAAACAAAAAAAGTGCCATTCACCCAAATCGGGTAAATGACACTGTGAAAACTCTGATAACTGTGTTCGGTACACGACCAAACTCTGATACTAACACAATTATTATAGCAGATTGTTTCCCAATAGTCAATCTTTTCGCAAAAGAAAGGGGCTAAGGCTACTGCAAATTAAAAATCAAGAAGTTTTGCTACATCTTCAACGGTATCGAGAACAACGTGAAATTCCAGATCTCCGATGTATTTATTCTCGGCAACGTAGTTATCCCAAAGCAAATACATCTGCGGCTCTTCTCGAATATCTTTAACAATATCCTTCCAGTCTTCGATATCCCGAACAGAATCACGCTTCTTAGCAGTATGTAAAACAGCGGCCTTCAAAATCTCCGGACGAACCTCAGATTTACGGCTCCGGAACAGGGTGTGGAGGTCATAATAATCTCTGGCTCTTGTGGTGCCGATATTTCTACGAATAATCGTTTCGTATTTCTCTGCAAGCACCGTTTCCAGCGTATAAGCCATAACAGGAACCGTCTTTTCATCAAACAGCATTGGAAACTCATATTCTATTGCCGCAGGAGTGATAACGTCACCGGTGGTTACATCAATTTTCATCGGACTATCAATCTTTCCGTACTTTGCACGCAGATGCACACGGAAATTATTGTAGGCATCATCCTCACGAATCGGTTCGATGCTTTGATATTCAAATGCAATACCGTCACCGACATCAACTGCCAGGATCTCTTTGACAGCTTTTACGATTTCATCTTCTTCCATCTGAATACCGCGTACCGTGGTATCCATATCCATCGTTGTACGCTCTCCGATACCAATCATTGAGGAGATGAGCAGACCGCCTTTCAGAATAAAATTATTCTTATATACCGAGTTTGCCAAACGCTCCAACACGCGTTCAAACAGAAACATCTGCAGAACTTCTTGGGCGCGAAGATTTTTCTTCTGCGCCATACTGCGTATGGTTCCTTTTAATTGTTCCGGTGTTTTCATCACAATACCTCCATGTAAGTTCTGACCTTATCTTCAACGCCAAGAATCTTGCTGTATTTCAAAAGCTTACGCCTATCAGCCTTTGTATTAAAATAATCCTTAATTGCCTGTGTGTAGATCTGGATATCCACCTTATCCTTATCACGGATCAAATCGCAAATGCAACGCTCTTTATCATATAAACGCACTATTGCACCCTGAGGAGACAGAATCTCGGTTATCCCTACATCGTACACCTCAGGTTGAACGTAATGGCACCGTACAGTAGGATTATCTCTCTTAAACCGACTGATATTTGTGCCCTGCGGCACGGTTATATCAAATCTGTGCGGAGTCCGATCCGATAATCCCCACAGGTATAGTGCTGTCCCATAGGAAAAAATAGCTTTTGAACTCTGAAACTGCACCATTGCAAATTCATCTGCAAGATCATCTGCACGAACATACAGTCCCTTACGAACCTGCTCTAATTTTCCTTCTTCAACATATTTGCGAAGCATAGGTCTACTGATGCCCTCAGCTTCCACTGCACTCGTCTTTATAACGCCGTGGTTTTCTTCGGCAATCTTTTCAATTTTGCTCCAAATGCTATCCATAAGAACACACCTCCAAATGAGAGCTTTACATTCTCGCTTTTTAGTATACATTATTAAAGCACGAATGTAAATAGTTTTCTCAAAATTTAGTGTTTCCAAATTTCAAACTTTTATTAAACAAAGAATCACTCGACGTCTTCGGTTGTAAGTTTGCCAGTTTTCTTATAACGAGGTCCTTCAGGAGAATCATAGATTTCCTCGCCAAAAGTATATTCCCCGTGAAAGAACTTTGTAATATCCAATTCCAAAGCCTCAATTATTCGACAAGCCAGTTCAAACGAACTTGTCATAATACGACGCTCTCCACTCTCAAACTTTTGATATTGCTGCAAAACCACTCCAGCTCGTTCTGCAACTTGTTTTTGTGTTAAGCCCAAAATCACTCTTCTTTCCCTCAAAATTGAGAATGGCTTCATATGCGCAATTTGAAATCCGCTTAAATCAAAATCCATTTTACATTTCTCCTTACATTCAGTTGAGTGTTTTAATGATACACCCAACTGAGTGCATTTGTCAATAGTTTTTTGAAAATTTCATAGAAAAAGGGGCACCACCGAAGTGATACCCCAAAATCTGATACTATGCAATACTTTTGTTCAACGACCACATACCACGTCCATCATGCACGAAGTGAGTGGGGTTGAGCTGAAGTGTCTGGCGGATTTTTTCCTTCCACCACTTGTTTGCCTGAGCTTTTTTGTGTGATTCTATCTGCTCGTAAAGGTATGTAAGAGACACAGCCCCATTACATTCCTCAAGAACTGCAGCAACGACATCACGCCACGTCGCGCCGGGCATATCACGGATATCGATCGTCTTTTGACTGCACATAAGCACGGGAATTGTCATCGGCGAATCCTTGCGTACAATCAGCACGTACTCATGCAATATCGGGATAAACGACCCGCTGTATCGGGTGTTGTCCGAAAAACAGTTGTGTTGTGCTTTAATGATGATGTTCTCCATGGTGCCGGGTTTGACGATTTCGGCAATCATACTGTAAAGTTTGCCTTTCTTTTTGATGTCGCCCATCAGCACAGCTATTCTTCCGCCTTTCTCCAGTGCAGAAAACTGCTTCATCATCGCATAATTCATCGCCTGAACGAAGCGTCCCCAGTCTGGTATACGAGACAGGTCGAGAGACATCGGATCGTAGCCGTATTTACTCTTCACATCAGCGGCTTTGTACATCACATCTGAAAACTTGATGATATCCCAGTATGGCGGATGCCAGAATATGAACTCTGGACGTTCCTTGATATCACAGTTCATAATGTCAAACCCACTGTGAAGGTCATAGAGATGACTTTTGATGCCAAGCTTATCGGCTGCCGCCTTGGTTGTGCCACTGCCGCACATATAATCGCAAATCTCTTGGGGCTTAAAGAACCCAATGAGATCTTCAATCAGTTTTGGGGAGCAGTTCCCACGGTAACGGTTATTGCCGCCTGCACCACGCTCCGGATAGGAAACGATGCTTGTAAGCGGTCTCGATAATTCGCTGTTATATGCCATTTTTACACCTCCTCACTTGTGTTTTCGGAGGGTTTGACCTCGGTATGCGCATTTTGAGCCATATACTCATTTACTATGGTGTGAGCAACCTCGGAAACAATCTCCCAATAACTTTCCCAGTAACCATCGTTCTTGCCGAGGGCGCTGTGAATGCGTTCGGGAATATCCGGATGACTCACAAGAACACGATGTTGCTCTGCAGTAATTTTGCCGAGTTCTTCCCAAGGTTCAATTTGCTTGATAAAGTCATCACGACGGCTCTCGTCAATGAATGCACGACCAATCATACCAAACGCCTTAGGGGAAAGGTATAAGGTCTCCAATACAAGAGCGACATGATAATGCTTTTCTGCATAGGAAGCACCAACCCAACATTCGTAGAAATGGCTTCCTGAATCCATTTGGAAATCTTCATCGTTTTCCCATTTTGCAATAAGTCCATTCTTTTCTTCGTCAGATATGAGCTGTGTCATTTTGGCTTTTGCATCCTCATACTCTGTAAAAAGATAAAAGCTCGAACCTCTATTGCCGTCATCAGTCCACTTTTCACGAACCATATAGACAGATAACTTACGATTGTTATCTTCTATCTGTTTCATCGGCGTGACCATTTCCGGCGCCATTATTACCATATCGAGAGCAATGTCTTCAAGCGACTTTTTTGTCCCATAAAGGTCAGAAAAGTATTGTTCAAACCTTTTGATATCATCGGGAGAAACCGGAGCGTCAAATGAACAATAAAAATCCGGTCCATCATTTTCGGTTTCTTTATCTTCTCCATCGCGAATCTCGTAAATATGACCCACAAGGCCGTGATAATCACTGGTTCCGTTGGCAAAGACTTTTTCTCCGATGGTATAAACAACATCCTCGTATGTAAATGTTGCTCCAGGTCTATTGATAATCATACTGACACCCCCTTAAATGTGATAATCAATGCCGACAAAGACATCTTCATCGTCTGCGTCATCGATAAAATCATCTAAGGTTTCGCGCCAGCCTTCTTTTGTCGTCCACGTCTTAGTTTCCACGTTGTAAACATCATCCTCAGATTTGGAAAAATACTCTTCTTCGCAGAAAATATCGTGGACACTGATAGGATATCGCCAGTCTTCAGGGATGCCGTAATCCTTAAGATATTCTTCCAAGGTTTGTCCTTTACGGTAAACAATCTCTCCGCATGACAAGACACCTTCTTCGGTAACTATGCAATATTTCTCATCAGTTACCCCAGCTTGGAACATTTCTTCGAGATCATGGAAGCGTTCAGTAGCTTTTTGGTTGCACCACTTACGCATTTCATCCCATTGGATATCCTTTTTGCGAGCACAGGCAACCCACATAAATCCTTCAGGTGCCGAAAAGTCAGTATGAACGTAAATACCTCTTTCGCCGAGAGAATATTCAGTGCAATCTGTTTTAACCAGGAACATAGCAGGCCAACGACCGCCAATGCTATACCAATCGTATACACCGTCTGGATTGAACCATTCACCATACTTGCCGGTTTCTTCATTCAGAACAGCATAGCACTCCTGATCAAGATAATCCTCAAAGGATTTATACATTTTCCTGCGCGGATAATCTGGCAAGGCTTTCATCTTCTTTGCACGCTTGCTACGTTTCGGATGATGAAGAGGTCCCCATTCCTTTTGGTATACAAGTCCATCTTTTACGATAAATTTGCCCCATAGCGGTCTGGAGTTTTCTTCTACGATACGACCATTCGGAAGCTTAACGCAGGTCACGTGCTCGTTATAGTCGTGAAGAAATTCGCTTGTACGATCCCAAAATTCAAGAAAACGCTTATCTTCGGTACAACAGTTGAATCTCTCCATTGTCTCATGAATAACCGGAATCAATTCACGTCCAAATGTGTTATTGATGCTGTTAAGTCTCTCTATATGAATTTGCAGCATCACATTGTCCATGATTATACCGGGTTGCGGTTGTAAGGAATGCAATTCCTCAATAGCTTTTGATATATCTTTTTCCCATTCGGGATCCGGTGTTACAGCCGGGAGATTTACAGTTAATAAAGATCTAAAATGCATAATAGACCGTCCTTTCTTATAAAAAGAATGGGCAACTGTACTCTTCCAGCTGCCCATCTTTTTATATCTGATGTATTTATACCCGTATATGTCGCTTAACCACATTGGTCAGCTTTGTGGGCAGTTGTGTTAAGTCAGAAATGTCGAGGAACGAATCTCCGTAGATTCGCTCTATATTCTGCTTATCGTTACCGATCGCTGCAGCAATGAAGAGAATATCTTTTCGCTGATACTCTTGCTTAACGCCACGCAGATCTTCTTCAGCAGCCGTGCCGTAATAGCCGTCTGCCGCAGGTTGACCGTCTGATACCAGTATGAGCAGCTTTACTGCTTCCGGTCGTTTTGAGAGCTTCTCTGCAACAAATCGCAGAGCTGCGCCGTCTCGGTTGCTTCCTCTTGCACTGATATCCATCATTCTGTACTTATCATCCTGATCAAAGCTGTCAAACTCAGCATAGGAAAAGAGCTCAACAGACTCTCCATGGCCACGGTAATCGGTTGAATGACCGTACACCGTAACAGGAATGTCGAGACTCTGACAGAAGTCGTACAAAATAATTGCTGCGGCACGTGCATAGGTGCAACGGTCACAGGAACACATAGAACCGGACTCATCCAAAAGAAGTCCTACGGCAAGCTCAGGAATTTCATTCGGCAGGTTGTTCTTATAGAACACCTTGCCGTCATTTCGGCAAAGAGCGTGAGCATCCAACCTGCGTCCCATCATAAGACCGGTTTGTTTGCCTCCGCGCCGATTTTCCTTGAGCTGCTTAATCAGACTCTTCTGAAGCTGGCGGGAAATAGTAACAAGCGGCCCGGAAATGTAATTATACTGGTCAACCAGTTCTTCATCTACCGAGGCAATACGATTTACTCTTACCGATACACCCTCATGCACGTTCCCGTAGGAAATATTTTGGGCAACATCGTTGAGTTCTCGAATACGCTCATTCTCCAACTGCTCACAAGCAGCTTTTTCCGCCATTTTTTCCAGTAAGCGCTCGATATCAGCGGCAGCACCGTCGTACATCTCTCGCTGATAATCGTCGTCATGTTCAATGGTTCCACCGGTAGGATTGGAAACACTTGCCGTCTGGCGCAAAGGAATTCGACCTTTTTCGCCACGGGATACCTGCTGTTTGCCACCTCCGGCGCCACCGCCCGGCATTGCTTCTCCTTCACCCATAGATGAGCCGGAAGATTCTCCTTCGCTGCCTCCACCAGACTCAGATGAATTTTCATCAACTTCTGAGTCAGTCTGGGGAGCAGCATTTTCTTCCTCACCATCGGATCCGGATCCAGCACCGTCACCGTCTTCGCTTTCTTCAGCATCTTCGTGGGTTTTCTCCCTTGCTTTTGCTGTGGCAGACGTATCCGATTCGCCCGAACCTTCAGGCACAGGAGAACTGCTGCCTGTACCGACAGCAGAGCCACCGGCAATGGACTGCAGCACTTCGGAAAGTGTCTGGGCAATGCTTGATGTACCACCGGCTGCTTCGGCCTCTTCCTGACGCTTCTTACATTCTTCACAGAAGTCCTCAAGATAATCCCAACACCTTACGATAATGGTATTGATCACAACAAGCCTTTCCTTGCCGGAACGGCTCATAAGCGCTGTGTCAATATCGTTGATAAGGCTGAAGACCACCCGGATTCGTTCCTCTGAAAGAGGTTCTTCACCGTACTTAATCTCACCGTACTTGGCGTAAGACAGCATAATCTGAGCAATACTCTCGAAAATGTGCCTGCCTTCCGTATCTTCCTTTTCGATGAGCTGTGTCACGGTAGGAATATCCTCGAAGTGAACCTGTCGAAGTTCTTCCAAACCATAGCCGAGCTTACCCGGGAAGTTGGCGAGCATACGGTTTTCCACATAACCGTCGTCAATGACGTTGGAAATGTAGCCTGCAATATATTGCGCCATTTCAAGGTTCTTTGGATCTTCCTTCACGTACTTCCAAAAAGCATTTTCTCTTCGGGCATCTGCAGAGGTAGCCAGAACCGGTGGGTATGGATACCATTTATGTGCGCCAAGATAATTGTGATGCGTTTGTCCTGCCAGGAAATCGGTATAGAGAATATGACCGAGTTCGTGAGCAAAGACGCCGAGAATTATCTGGTATCTGTTTTCGCGTCCCTTGGTTTTGGTAATGAACGGATGACCGGCATTGATCTTAACGGACATATTATCGGTAGCTGCAAAGAAACTGTCCTTTGAGTTCCAATAAATATTGACACGGACACGACGGTTATAGTGATACCGGCGCGTCTGTGCAGCTGCTAAGTCTTCAAGGTGTCCCGCAAATAAGCGGGACGTGAAGAACTGTCTGTCCGTGATTTTGCTTCGCTTCTCGTTGAGACGCTGTTTAACTAATTTGTGATTCACCCTTGCCATAAAATAGGGTTAACCTCCTCTCTGATAGAATTATGCGGTAGCCTTACGCCTCTTTGGAGGAATAATAGGCTCAAGAACCGCGCTGATAAGTGCTTCTCGGTCGAGCTCATCGGAAGTTGCCTTGCTGATGATGGTATACATAGCCGAACTATAAGCATCACCGGTGATTTCAGTGCTGACAATCCAGTCAATGAGGCTTCGCATACCATAGGAACCGTCTGTGATACTGTTCTTTCGGCAATACTCAGCCAAGTCATTAACAACCTGGACCATCTGTGACACCTGATATTCATCGGTGGCACCCGTAACGGACATTGCACGTTGTACCATCACCTCGGGAGACGGCATCTCCACGTCTCGTACCAGACTCATACGGTCAATAACCGACTGGTTCATACCACGGCATCCCTCGTAGCTGACGTTGGTCGTAACAACCACCACAGCATCCGGGTGACGCTCAATGATTTCGCCTGTCGGTAACGTAATAGAACCGGTCTGCTCAAGCAATGAGTTAAGACCAACCAAAACACCGGGCTGGACGATGGTCGAAGGCTCCTGAATTTCGATAACGTAACCGTTCTTCAGTGCCTTGATAAAGTCCGTTTCCACATAGGTGTAGGTCTGTCCGCTGCTCTTGGCATTCTCATCGCGTCTTGAGAGCGCTCTGACCTTCTCAGTGACCTTATCGAGCACAATAGCCATACAGTCCTGGGAAGATGCATTTGGCTTCGAGGCGCCCGTAAGAGCCTTGTAAACGCCTGCGGGATCATAGTCCATATCATCCAAGTCAGGAAGATTCATCAGTTTAGAGACGTTAGCATAATTAACGCCGCCCATACTCTTAAGGACTGCGTTCTCAGCATCAAGCTGAGCATCTCCTGTGGAACCCGAATCGGAATCCGGGAATATCATACCGACAAAGTCGAAGATTTCCGTGCCTGCCGAACAGGTATATTTCATATACGGCAAGTTCAGTCCTGCAGCAATTGCTTTGGCGCCCATCGTTTTACCCGTACCTGCAGGACCGCGCAACAGAAAGTTACGCATCTGCATCGGTTTGCCGGTGGTGTGCCGAGCGTGCTTACAGATATCAACGACTTCTTCCGGAATGATGTACCAAGCCGGAAGTGTAGGGATCAATGACTGCTCAACAGGGTTGAAGCTTCTTTTACCAAATTCATACTTGCCAATGAAGTCCTCGTGCTCCACCAAGGTGGTGGCCTTACTTACAGTAACGCGTGCGGTCTGTGCCATAATGACAAACTCGCCGGCAACGACGACCTTCGGAGCAAAGACACCCGAGTCCATCTGCGCCTGAGATACACGCATCAGGTTGCCTGACTTATCCACGTTCACCTTGACGTGTGCGGTACAGGTTTCATCTTTGATACGACGGTACGCATTATCACAAAGAATCGCCATCGTATCCCTGGCACCGTTAAGATCCGAAAAACCTTTGGAAAAATGGTCGCGATAGGCGTTGAAGTTCTCCTCAAACTCATCATCTGTCATCAGCACCGGGAACAGTGCCATCATTACGGCAGCACCATCACGACCGGACGAATTCAGGACATAGTTCTCGAATACCTCCGTGCCTTTATCGTAGACACTGGCCATAACAGCACCTTTGTCACTGTCATAGACAACCAAATGGTAATCATCCGGACCTGTAGAAGACTTATATTCAGCAACAGTCTTTTGGTCAATGACACCTACTGCGCCTTCTCCGGTAGCCTGCATACAGTTGATAACCGCATGAATGGCCTTGATCATCGTGGCGCAGAGAGTTGAAGTTGTTTTGTCACCGTATTTGGATGATACACTGACCTTTTTACTGGTGAGCGTATCAAACGGTGCCGGCAAATCCCTGCCGAAATTGAAAATGTTGTTCATGTATGTAGCCATACTCTTTTGATTCCTTTCTGCAGTTTCACTGCGTGAGATTAATTTTGATACCCTGAGGGATACACTTCACATCTTCGAGCCCGTTCTTTTCAAGTTCTTTGCAAATCGCAGGCCAGCTTTCCTTGACGGGAAGCTCATCCGACGTCAGAATGATTTCTGTCATTCCTTCAGCAATTGCTTCATTGCAGCGCTTATTAAGCTCGATAATGTGTGCGTCAGCCCATTCAAAGGCTACCAGGTCGAAGTTTTCGGCCACGGGTTCATTAGTGCCTGTGTCTTCATCCTCGGGCTCAATAGGTGTTGCAGGGGCACAGTTGTATTCGATGGTCACAACCTGTAGATTTTGAATGACTACATGTGCGCGGCGAAACCCACCCGCACGGTTGAGTAAAATGAACACATCTTCGCCCAGCTCTATGAGCTGTCGGGCATTCGGTGCTTCCCAGACCCATCTGGCTTCCGGATAGGACGCAGCGACAAGCTCGGTAATCCGTCTGAGTATGACAGAATAAGCAATATCTCTAACATCTTTTTCCGTAGGCTCTTTCGGTTCCGGTAACGCCGGCAATGGTAACGGTTCGACTACCTCAACTCGCTTAGGAGAGAGAAACAGCAACCGTAACGCCATAATGAAAATGCCAATGATGAGGAGGAAAATGATTGGCCAGAGCCGACATAGATACATCAGCACGGTCAGCATCACAAGGATCACTAAGACTTCAAAGGCGATATGCCGTTTCCAATCCTTCTTCATACTTTCTGATTTCCTTTCCGTAATCGAGATGGCGGAATATAAATGTGCAATTGATGCGCACTACTTTCATCCGCCTGGTTTTTCAAGAGAATTGCCGCGGGGAGTGTCGGGCAGTATAGCTCGCCACGCGTATTATCGTGACTTACAAGTACCTGCCCGAGCACGGTCTTGCCTCGGAATCCGCTTGACAGTTGCAAGACTTCACGGAACTTGTCAGCGTCGTTATGGACAACGATGCTGCACTGCTTATGAGGAGAGACGCATAAAAGAATGCTTCCCATCTCCTCAGCTGTGAGGGTCCGCTCGGTCTTATCGTTCAGTATTGCTCTGAACTTTGAGTTTTTCTCTGCCTCTGTTAAAAGGCAAAAAGCTGCATTCCGCATAAGACACCTCCTTCAGAACGCAAAAAGGCGCACATGGTTCTAATTACAGAAACTCATGTGCGCCCTTAATACGCTCTATTCATTTGTTCGCTCCTTTAATTCTGATCATCAAAGAACGAATTGCCGCCAAAAGGTTCATAGCCGGTGAAACCACCGCCATTATCGCCGGAATTGGCTGCAGAAGCTTGAGCAGGTGCCTGATTGCTTGTGCCGTTCGTCGCGTTGCCGTTGTTGGACTTTCCTCCACCGGAAGCGTACTCAATCTCATCGAGAATGATAACTGTACAACTCTTGGTTTCGTTGGATTCTTTATCCACCCAGGAGTCTTCGTCCAACCGGCCCATAATGTTTACGAATGAGCCTTCTTTCAGCTGCATCTTTTCGATGCGATTGACGATCGGGCCAAAGCCCTTTACGGAATAGTTGAGCCATCTTGCGTTGTTATCTGCCTTCGGGTCATAGACTTTCTTGCCGATGCGGAATCTTACCGACGCGGCAGAGTCATTACCTCTGGTGATACTGATGGCGGGTTTGTTGTCATATCCTTTGGAAATGACGACTTGGGTTGCGAATACCTTTAACATAGGTTACTCCTTCCTGCAGGGATTGCCTGCAACTAAATTTTATATTTCAACCCGCATAGGCGGGACGAAACCGGGAAATAAAAAAGTGCCAATTAGCACTAATGTGCTAACTGACACTGTGAAAACTCTGATAACTGTGCTCGGTACTTGACCAAACTCTGATACTAACACAATTATTATAGCAGATTATTTCCCAATAGTCAATCTTTTCGCTAAAAATGAGGTCAGTCGGGTTTTACAAGAGTCTTTTCAATCTCCGTTCTCGCAAAATCCAGTGCCACCATCGCTCTTATCTCATCAAAGCGAAAAGTACCATCTTCGGTTTCGTTGTCTTTGATCAGCGCTTCTATTTGATCAAGCAGTTCATATATTTTTTCTTTGTTAGAACCCACTTATTACACCCCATTTCTTACTTCCATTGCATAGTAGTTAAATACCACATATCCGTCATCCTGCGGGTACACCGGTGCCTTTACGGAAAGGTATACGATAACAGTATCTCCGATTTTAAGTCTCTTAATCTTGTGCCTGACGGAGATCTTCAGCGAGTTTTCCTCTAACTTCAGGGTGATTCTCTTGACGCGCTTTCTGATACCGGTAAATTCTATGTTCTCGCAAACACCTGCGACACTCACATAGTTACCGTTGATACTATTATATAGCAGGAAAATGCCGTTTACAATGAGCAAGACCATAAAAAAGAGACTTGGCAACCACAAATACACATTGCGGTAAAAGAGCATAATCACTATGAAGAGGAGGAAGAAGCCTGCGCCTCCAGCAAACCGTGAAATGATTTGCCATTGCAGCACTTCAGGCAAGTTTTTGAACTTATCCTTCATCTGCTTCACCTCACAATATTACGATTTTCTTGTTTTTCAGGAGTACCATAATGGCTGCAGTAACCTTGTCTCTACAGGCAGCGTGTTCCATTTGACACTCCAGGATGTTATCAAAGATATTTTCCTGAGTATAGATGGTCTCCACAAGTTTCTGACGATTGTCGGTGTAAAGCAATTCCTTCGTAGGCTTAATCTGGCGCTCGTGAAGGTAGACAAGCTCCGCCATACTCAGTCTGATGCCGGCATTAGTCAGCCAATTGAGGATAGACGACTCGAAGCGTCCCACCGTCAAACTGATATTGGAGTTCGCTGCAGCACAAAGCACGCATCTGGTAAGAATTCTGTAGCGTGCGACAAACGTGTCTTCTTGCTCGAATTCTACCAGACCCATTCTGTAAAGGTGCTCGATAGCTTGCTTCTGAGAGGCATTCTTGGTTGTGTAGAACCCAAACCTGCCATCCAGCCAGAGCTGCGCTTCGATCTTAGTGAGCTGGAACACCTGTCCGCCTCGACCGACATATATGTTACGTTCGGTGGATTTCTCCTGAACAATACCTTTGGAAATGTAAATCATTATTCATCACCTCGTGTTCTTTTACTATCATTACACGATGGGAGAAGGAGATTTACAACTAAAGAACGTACATCAATGCAACACAGGCTGCAATCACTACAAATAATGCACCAATAATAATGGCAATCTTCTTAACGAGTTCTTTTTCTACGCCTTCACGCTCATGACCTTCGTCAATCGGATGGATATCGTCATAATATCCATCATATCCATCATCCACGACCGTTTCGACTTCGATACTGCTCTCCGGCTTCTTTGCAGAGTTCTTTTTCTTTGTTGCCTTTTTGATTTCTGGTTTATCCTTAGGCTTTTCTTTCTGAGTCTTGCCGGCAGGGAGCTGCTTTCCGCATTCAACACAAAAAGAAACACCATCTTCAACCAGATCGGCGCCGCAATAGGGACAATATTTCATTTTACACACTCCTTTTCGGTGGAAATAAAAAAAGCGGATCCGGTTAAGGACCCACTTTTGGACGATATAAGTATACCACATTATCTTTTACTTGTCATCGGCGTTTTGTAGGCGATTTATTGGCGTTTTGTAGGCACAACATTGACCGCCGTTTTTGTTGACCAATTTCGACATTATGTATTTAGATAATCCAGAAAGTATAAGTGAAGGCATCACTTACTTTGTAAGCAGCAAAAAACGGTAAACATCCATAGCAGAGCTTTGATATTTGAGCGAAATCATTGTATTTGCAATGATTTTGTGCTATAATGAATAAAAACATTTTGCCGGAGGTAACACAATGGTTGTTAGTTATAAAAAGCTTTGGAAACTGCTCATTGACCGTGATATGAAGAAAAAGGACTTAATCGCCAAGTCCGGAATCAGTCAGTCCTCTGTCACCAAACTCGGACACAATGAAAGCGTAAGCACTGATATCATCGTTAAGATCTGCACGGCACTCGAATGCGATCTGACAGATATCATGGAATTAGTCCCGGAGGAGAAATGATGCGGTACGCATGTAATCATTGTAAATATCTATTTGAGTCTAATGACGAAGTGGATCAGTGTCTGGATTGTGGCAAGTATGCTGTAAGACCGGCTACTCAGACTGAGATTGAGGAATATGAGTCCCGGGATAAGAACTGGGACGACGGAGGCGATTGATTTGGACGAAAGACAATTTGAGGCCACGATGGGATTCATTGTGGCAGCCCTTAAAGAACGAGGCTACGATCCGTATGCGCAGTTGTACGGATACATAAAGGAAAACGAGCCTACCTATATTACCAGTCATAATAACGCTCGGTGTCTTATACAGACCCTTGACATAGAGCGTATAAGACAGTATGTGATGGAAAAGAAAGGAACAATGTAATGAGAGCGCCTTTTCAAATTCTTGCAATCCCATACAAAATTGTGAATGGCTCTCCTCTGTACTGTGTATTCCATCGTGCAGACTTTGACCAATGGCAATTTATAGCCGGCGGCGGCGAGGACGACGAATCTCCGGTACAGGCAGCCAAGCGTGAAATATCTGAAGAAGGCGGAGTCATAGTTGATAACATCATTGAGCTGAAGTCAATGTGTTATATTCCAACAGATATTTTTCCGAAACTTTATTTGTATAATTGGCCTGAGAATACGTATGTTGTACCGGAATACGCATTTGGTTTTGAATGCGTAGATGAGATTGAACTGTCTCACGAACATACTGAATGTGTATGGCTCACATATGAGAACGCCTATAAAAAATTAAAATGGGATTCTAACAGAACGGCTTTGTACGAGTTAAATCGTCGCCTGGAGGCAATGAAATGAGTAGAACAGAAAAAACGATTTTTACGAATATGTGTATGGTATACGATGATAACGGAAACGTTCTTGTTCAGAATCGTTTGAACCCAGAGTGGCCCGGGATTACTTTTCCCGGTGGTCATGTAGATGCCGGTGAATCATTTACTGATGCAGTAATCAGAGAAGTCTTTGAGGAAACCAGTCTTACAATTACCGGGTTAGAAATGTGTGGCATAAAGGATTGGTTTAGGGATGATGGTACAAGATACGTTGTGCTTCTCTATAAAACTAATAAATTTACCGGTACGCTTGTGTCATCCGATGAGGGTGAAGTATTTTGGGTTCCCTTGAGTGATATGCCAAATATGAATTTACCGGATAGTATGAGAACAATGCTGAGAATATTTTGTGAGGATGGTTTGACCGAACAATTCTTCTACAAAGAGAATGACGAATGGGTTGAAGTCCTCAAATGAGATATGAACGGAGGCGAAATGCAGTGCAGCTCTTTTATGGAGTACCTGAAGATATTGAAAACTGGATGAGTCTTGTAACTCGGGTCAGATGGAATTTTCCCGGTTTGGAGACGCAGGAGAAACTGGATGATCATAAAGCCACCGTTCTCAGATTTATGGGTAAGCGGCAAGCAATCTGTGTCAAAGAAGGAAATGAGATCGCGGGTGTTATGCTGTTCTCACGTGGACACAACATGATTTGCTGCCTTGCCGTCTCTCCCGACTATCGCCGACGCGGTGTTGCTTCTATGCTCATGGACGAAGCTCTCCGTAATCTTGATAGAACAAAAGAAATATCGGTTTCCACGTTTAGAGCCGATGATGAGAAAGGCCCTGCCCCAAGAGCCTTATATGAGAAATACGGATTTGTCGAGGATGCTCTGATTGAGGAGATGGATTATCCGAATCAGAAGTACGTTCTTCATCCTGCAGGTTCAGAGCGAAAAGACAGACAAATCACGATCAATAAAATGGTGCGTGAAATAAGAAGCATACTGCAAGGTAATGAACCGTCAATTTACCTGTATGGCTCATCTGTTCTGAATGACTTCAGATTGGGATGGAGCGATATTGATATCTTGGTTTTGACGGATAAACAGATTACGGAAGAACAGGCTCAAAAACTTGTTGGTCTACGACAAGCGCTGCTTGAGAAAGAACCCGGCAATCCATATTACCGTTCCTTTGAAGGCGGAATGCTCACACTGGATGCATTCCTTATCGGAAAGGCAGACCGCGTAGTTTACTGGGGTACCAGTGGCGAAAGAATAACCGATACATATATGTTCGACAGCTTCGGTATGACAGAGCTGATTGAAAGCAGTGTTTTACTATGCGGCAAGGACATCCGAAATCAGCTGAAGGCACCTGAGTTCAGTGAACTGTATGCCGATGTAAAGCGCCATTATGAAACTATAAGAAAATATGTGCAGAAGACGGGACGTAGTTTCTACTCGTTTGGTTGGATGCTGGATATTGCACGATGCATCTATACGTTGCGCACCGGCAAGATCATAGCAAAGACCGATGCTGCAGACTGGGCATTAGAAAACAATCTCTGCCCTGATCCTGATGCTCTCAGAATCGGTCTGGAGGTCCGCAGGAACCCGCTTAATCACAAGGAAGATAAACAGACCTTCGACTACGCAGAAACGCTTGCAGAGCCAATACAACGCTTTGCGGACGTTCTGGAGAAGGAATTGACAGCCGCAAAGGAGGCGTAACACATGATCGGATTAAAACGTGGCACAGTTCAGCTGTGTGAACACGAAAAAGAGTGGGAAATCGAGGCTCAGAACACCATTGCCCGTCTGAAGGAGATCTTAGGTGATGTAATCAAAGACATTCAACACGTTGGCAGCACCTCTATTCTCACGATAAAAGCAAAGCCCATCATTGATATTGCAGTTGCGGTAGATGAATTTGATGATATCTTGGTTTACGAAAAAGAACTTAAAGATGCTGGCTTTTATTATCGTCCTAATGCACAGGCATCTCTTCGAGATCAATTGTTGTTCGCTTGTGGAAACTTTTATGAAGGTACCGGAGATCTGCAGACGCATTTCATCCATGTTGTTTTAACAGGCAGTATGGACTGGATCAACTACATAAACTTCAGAGATTACCTTAACCGCACACCGTCAGTTGCAAAAGAGTATGAGGCTCTAAAGGTGTCATTAGCTGAACAGGCCCCCATTGACAGTGGCAGAGAAAAATACCTCAAGGGTAAGCACGACTTTATCGTTTATACATTGCGAAAGGCACTGGTCAAGTCGTATCTCGGGAAAACAGTTTCTATTTCGATTGACAGACCAATCGGAAGCGTTCACCCTAAACATGATGATATCGTCTATCCCATCAACTATGGATTTATTCCCAAGGTGCTGGGCGGTGATGGCGAGGAGCTTGATGTTTATCTATTGGGCGTCGCTGCTCCGGTAAAGGAATACACTGCGCGAATTATCGGTATTGTCCATCGGCGCAATGATGTGGAAGATAAGCTTGTTGCCGCACCTGAAGGGCTGAACTTTACCGTTGAAGAAATTATGGAAGCAGTAAAATTCCAAGAACAGTTTTACGATAGCGAAATCGAGATTTTATAGGAGTAACGAAATGAATACCCTTTGGTCAAAATACGTGCAAGGCACGAAGACATTATATTATTCGCGCAAACTGCGTTTTGATGATCTGTTTTCAGAGCAATACAGAAATTTGTTTGGTCTGGATGCAAAGCAACAAATGAAGATACTTGAGATAGGCTGCGGCCCAGGGGCGCTCGCAGGAGCTCTTCATCGTTGGTACCCTCTTGCTGAAATTACAGCGGTTGATCGTGATAGTGAGTTTGTCAGATTTGGAACAGAAAACGAACCTGGCGTGAATTTTGTAGAAGGTGATGCAACAGCACTCCCGTTTGAAGATAATACCTTTGATGTAACTATCTCTAATACGGTAGCTGAACACATTGAACCATCAAAATTCTATGGCGAACAACTGAGGGTGTTAAAACCGGGTGGAATATGCCTTGTACTTTCCTCGCGAAAAGGAATCAATATCAATCCGAGCTGCATTACTTTTAACGAGTATGAGCAACAGTTCTGGAAAAAGGCAGAGCAGCATGATGATTCAATGGATAGATTTGCTGTGTGCAAATATCCTATGAACGAAGCGGAAATGCCTGTTGTAATGTCAGAGTATGGTTTTTCCAATGTCAGCACGGGTTTTGCTACGATTGATTTAACTCCGGATAATCCGAAATTTTCAGCGCCATTAGCGCTTGATATGATCAATGCCAACAGATATACCGCATTGGACGGAATTGACTCTGTTTTGCATACTATGCCTGAACATTTCACAACCGGAGAGGTTGAAGAAATGAAGCGTCTTGCAAACGCAAAATATGATACTCGAATAGAACAATATCAGCGTGGAGAGAAACAGTGGGACACCAATGTTTCAATCATCATGGTGATCAGAGGTACCAAATAAAATCCTACTTGGAGGTGAGATAATGATAATCAGCGTAAGCCGTAGGACTGATATTCCGTCCTATTATTCAGAGTGGTTATTTAACAGACTCAATGCCGGGTATGCTTACGTCCGCAATCCTATGAATCCTCATCGAATCAGCGAAGTGTCATTATCTCCCGATGTGGTAGATGGAATTGTGTTCTGGACTAAGAACCCAACACCAATGCTGAATCGTTTGCATGAACTGCAAGACTATACGTACTACTTTCAGTTTACACTGACTCCGTATGGAGCTGATGTTGAGAAAAACATCCCCTCGAAGAATGACATTGTTATACCGACATTTCAAAAACTCTCTTCTATGATTGGTAAGGAACGAGTGGTATGGAGATATGACCCAATACTGCTAAATGATAAATATACGATGCAGTATCATATGAAGTATTTCCGTGTACTTTGCGATAAGCTTGCAGACCACACTGAGAAATGCACAATAAGCTTCCTCGATCTATATAAGAATATTCAACGTAGCATTTCTTCTCTTGGCATTCGTCCATTGACTCCAGAGCAAGCTGAGGAACTGGCTGGATATTTCGGTGAGGTTGCCAAGGAGTATGGCATCTATATCGACACCTGTGCTGAGGACATTGATCTCAGCAAGTATGGGATAGGGCATGCCAGTTGTATAGATCGACATAGGTTGGAGCGCATCGGGAACTACAAGCTCGATATCGAACGTGATAAGAACCAGCGCGATGCGTGCGGTTGTGTTTTCAGCATAGATCTCGGTGCATACAACAGCTGTAGAAATGGTTGCATTTATTGCTATGCTAACTTCAATCAGACACTCGTCAATGATTGTTGTAGTAAGCATATCCCAAGCTCACCTTTATTGTATGGCGAGGTATCAGCGGAGGATGTTATCAAACCGAGAGAGATGAAGTCTTTTCGGGACGATCAAATGAACTTGTTTGGATCAGACAGTTAAGAGAAAAATGGGAGGCGGCAATATGATTATGATTGATGCTGGCGACTTTTTCTTGGTTGAGCCAAGTGAAATATACGCAGAACAAATCAGAGAATACAGACAGGATTTTCTGGATACCAATTGTTCAATGGATGGTTGCGGTCCGCTTCGCAAATGCGAGGATCCTTTTACATACATTTCAGAGTGCGAAAAATGTACGGCGCAAGACACTCTTCCGGAAGGATTGGTTATAGCAACTCAGTTCTTCTATGTTCGTAAAGCAGATAATCGTCTTGTTGGAATGATTCAAGTACGACATTACTTCAATGACTATCTATCCAAATTCGGTGGACATATTGGTTATTCGATAAGACCGAGTGAAAGAAGAAAAGGATATGCAACTTCAATGCTGAATGCCATTCTTCCATATTGTAGAGAAATCGGTCTCGATAAACTACTCATAACCTGTATTGACGGCAATATTGGCAGTGAGAAAACGATACGTAATAATGGTGGTGTTTACGAATCTACCGTATATGAATCAGGCAAAAATTGTAGCCTGAAGAGATTCTGGATAACCCTATAACTGAAGTAATAATTGGTGAAAGATATGAATCGACTACTTATAGTTGACGGCAGCAATCTACTGTTCCAAATGTTTTTCGGAATGCCGTCGAGAATAACAAATTCAGAAGGCAAGGCAATCCAAGGCACCCTTGGATTTGTTGGTGCGCTGCTCAAGATCATCCGTAGAGCCGAACCGACACACATTGCGGTTTTATTTGATGGTGAGCACAAGAATGAACGTACCGAGCTGAACGCCGACTATAAGGCAAACCGTGTCGATTACAGTCAAACGCCTGAGGAAGATTCACCGTTCTCACAGCTTCCTGATGTGTACGCTGCACTCGATTATATGGGAATCAAGCATACGGAGACCACAGTTTGTGAAACCGATGACTGGATTGCAGGCTATGCTCATACATACGGTGATAACACCGAAGTAATAGTTGCTTCCTTTGACAGCGACTTCTTCCAGCTTATCACCGAGAACGTATCTATTCTCAGATATCGGGGCGATAATACCGTTATCTGTACCCCTGCGTACCTGAGGGAGAAATTCGGCATTGAACCAAGTCAGTATGCAGACTTCAAATCCCTTACCGGCGATGCTTCTGATAACATTAAAGGCGCCGATAAAGTTGGGTCCAAGACAGCATCTTCTCTGCTAAGTGAGTTTGGTAATCTTGAGAATATAATTCTGAATGCGAAAGCAATAAAGAAACCATCCATACGGGAGTCTATCATCAGAAATGCTGACAGACTCAGAACAAATTACAAGCTTATAAAACTCGAAGGTACGGTACCGTTGCCGTTTACTATAGAGGAACTTCCGTACACATATGACGGTATTACTACCAACGAGGTTTTGAAAGGTATAGGTGTCAAATGAAACTGATACTTTCATCTTGCGATTTTCGCAATGGCAATGCAAGAAAAACTATAATAGATAATTTGAGCAAGCCCATAAGCCAATGTAAGCTCCTGTACATTCCTAATGAGAAAACTACATTTGAGACTATACACAGCGACCGTTACTACCATAGGATGGAAGAGTTTGGCTTTTTGAGGAATAACGTTTATGTCTTTGATTACTATAATTCTGACGAATTTTTGAATCTGGATATCGACGTTCTATACATCAGTGGCGGTAATACATTCGCGACTCTTGACAGATTAAGAAATTGCAATTTTGAAAGCGAGATTATTCGGTATATAAAAAATGGCGTAATCTATATCGGCGGAAGCGCAGGTGCGCATATTGCGTCTCAAAACATTGAACATGTGTCCGCTTTTGATCCAGTTCCGGAAGGAGTGACAGAGTTTAGCGGATTGGGATTGTTTGATGGAATACTGATATGTCACTACACAGAAGAACGTAAAGACTTATATGACAGATTGAAAGCAGACGGAAAATACAAGATTTATGCACTTACCAATGATGACTCCTTGGTTGTATGTTCTGGTAACGATGATATGGTCGAGCACTATGACCTTCTCATTGATGAGGATAATGACCCGGTCCATGATCCGGAGCCCCTGCAGGACTATATGAACAAGTGGGACGGTCCTGTATTCATTGAACAGCTGCAGCTTAATAGTAGTAAATCCGTCCTTGAAATCGGTGTAGGAACCGGCAGACTGGCTGTTCGCGTGGCACCTTTGTGCGGCGAGTTCTATGGTGTGGATATTTCCTCCAAGACCATAGAACGTGCCAAAGAGAACCTTGCCGAGTTTGAGAATGTCAGACTGACTTGTGCTGATTTCCTTTCTTATGAATTCGACTGTACTTTCGACGTCGTTTATTCCTCTCTGACCTTTATGCACATTGAGGATAAGCAGACCGCAATAAATAAAGTGGCTGCTTTGCTAAAAGACGGTGGAAAATTTGTTTTGTCAGTCGACAAAAACAAAGACGGTTTTATTGACACCGGAACGAGAAAAATCACAGTCTTTCCCGATACGCCCGATGAAATAAAAACTTATATCAAAAATTCAGGCTTATTACTAACCGAACAGTATGAAACTGAATTTGCACATATTTTTGCGGCTAAAAAGAAATGCAAATGATTTTGCAATCACGATTCCCGTAGTTAAAAGTAAAGTTCTGCCGCCCCCCTTGTTTTGCGGGCGGCATTTCCACGATAAACCATTCAACCGGAAGTTGGAATAAATGCGAACTCATCAAACTGATGCGTCATTGTTTTTAGAACTGCATATCCGTAAAATATAATTGTAGCTACGAAAAAAATGCGAGGTGCTTATATGACTACAATTAAAATCAATGAACAGATCGCCTTTCTCAGAAAACAGAAAGGTCTTACGCAAGAAGAACTGGCGGGCGTGCTTGGTGTAACCAATCAAGCAGTCTCCAAATGGGAGTCGGCACAGTGTTGCCCGGATATCCAACTTCTGCCCGACATTGCGAAGCTCTTTGACGTTTCGGTGGATGAGCTTCTGGGGTATACTCCCGTTTCAACAACAGAAGATATTGTCCTTGCTATTCGCAAACGTATAGAGTCCTTGCCTAAGGGCGAAGATTTTGACTTTACCTTTAGAATGGCTGCAGCTCTTCACACGATTATTCTGTCTAAAGGAATGACCGCAGATAATATGAATCCAGGATGGGATACAGAAGATGCGATTGAACATGCCGGCACTGCTGAATGGGGCTATTCTTGTTGTAATATTCCGGAGATAACAACAACGATGAGGCACGGAGCTGTGTTCTTTTCAAACAATAGGAACCTAACTCTGATGAATAATGATGTTCGTCGAATCGTAGCAATGATCAAGCCATTTAGTGATGCAAAGAACTTGAAGATTGCCACAGCTCTTTACCAGTTGACTATCCATTCCGAAGATGCCTATACAACCGTTGCTCAGATCAGCGATAAGTCTGGAGTATCTCCTGAAAAAGTGCAGGATTGTCTTGAGAGCGATTTGTCACAATTTATTCTCGAAAAAGAAGGTCCGGAAAGTCAGTTCCGGTTTGAAGGGATGTATATGAATATCCTTCCGATTATCTCTCTTTTCGATTTCAAATAATTTTTGAAAAAGTCCCAACCTTTTTGGATTCTCGTGTCTATATGGGTGAAAGCTTTCAATGAGGTGCAAACAAGTGAACAGACAAGACGTAGAGAAAATCATAACTGAATACCTGAAACCCATATTCGGATTTGCTCTGAAGAGGTGTAAAAGCATCCACGATGCAGAGGATCTGTCGCAGGAGATTGCGATAAGAGTGTTCCGCGCGCTCCTTGTTAAGGATGACGTTGCGGACATGGGAAAGTTCATCTGGACCGTTGCCCATAACACGCTCAGCAACTATTATCGTGATGCTGCGAAAAGTATGGTCGGTGTTTCTATTGATGAGGTTGCGGAACTGATCGCAGATCCGTACTCTGAGCTGGATACCGACGACAATCGTGACGCTATCCGTCGTCTCCAGACTGAGATTGCTTACCTTTCTAAGCTGCAAAGAAGAATAGTGATTGCGTATTACTTTGAAAATCGTAAGCAGGCAGATATTGCTCGGGAACTGGGTATACCTCTCGGCACTGTCAAATGGCACTTGTTTGAAGCGAAAAAAGAATTGAAACGAGGTATGGATATGACGAGAAAAACAAGCGAACTCAAGTTTAACCCTATTAAATTCCACTCCTACGGCATCAACGGTTCCGTGGGAAAAAAGACTCCCGATGAGTTTTTCCGTTCCACACTGGCTCAGAATATTTGCTATTGTGTGCGCAATACGGCAAAGACCATTAACGAGATTGCCGATGACCTGGGGGTTTCCCCCGTGTACGTGGAAACAGAAGTTGAATTCCTTGAGGAATACGGCTTCCTGCAGACACAAAAGGATAAGTACATTGTCAACTTCATCATCAGCGAGCCAACTGCAGAACTTCTCACTATGCAGAACGATATGTACAAGCGTGCTGCGGAGCTGTTTGCGAACGATCTGTATGATGAGCTGACCTCTTCCGGCATCCTTGACGATCCGGATATCTTATGTGGTCAAACTGACGAGCCTATCTCTTTGACAGAGTCTCCAAAAGCGGACCGTAATTTCATCCTGTGGACGCTGATCCCTTATATAGCAGCTTGGTCCGGTGAGAAACTGATGGATGAGAGAATTGCTTTTGAGGAGGTTGCCACGATCCGTCCGGATGGTGCTCACAATATCTATCACGCGTCTGTAGTGCCGGATGAAATGGTTCTTCCTGATGACTACGTTTATATGAGAAACTGGTGCGGTCCTATGTGGAATGGCAATGGCGAACATATTTTTTGGCAAATCGACAGCGAGTGGTCCGAACGTGGAGATGGTTATAGGCTCAAGTATTCTGAAGAATCCAAACGTATTCTCTCACTCTATGAAAGAGAGTTTGAGGACCGTCTTTCAAAGGATGAATATGCATGGCTTGCAGAGCGTGGTTGTGTAAAAACCAACGGAGATTACGACGGACACTTCAAGTCTGCATGGCAGATTGTTGTGCTGGCAAGCAAAGAGATTCAAAATAAACTCCTTGCCATCGGCGAGCGAATCAAGGTAAAGTATCAGACTGAGTTTGATGCGCTTAAGGCGCCTTATGCCGAGGCTGTACTGGAATCGGTTCCTGCTCATCTTAGAAAGGTCAAAGCATATGAACTGCAGTTTGTATTCCACGCTGACGGATGGTTCCTGGTGCACTGCATCACAACCCTCCTGAAGAACGGCAAACTGAAGGAGCCTACCGAAGGTCAGAGAAAATCCCTGACCACACTGATTACCACCGTATAAGCAAATGGGCCGCTGCAGGTTTTCCTGCGGCGGCCACCCCTGTTTCTGTAGTATTTTTTTGAAAAAACATTGAACCGAGAAGCTATTGTTGCGACCTTGTAGGTGAAAGCTTTCAAAAGAGGTACCGAAGATGCAAAGCAAAGAATTAGAAAACTACATAGAATTCCTGTTATCTGCAGCCTTACAAAGATGCGGAAATATATATGACGCTGAGGATCTAACACAGGATACACTTCTTGCAGCACTGTCATACATGGCACGGGGCAGAGATATTCAAGATGTAAAAGCGTGGCTTCTCGTTGTTATGGGGCGGAAATTTAATGACATGCTCCGCAAAAGATATAAGCAACCAATAGTCAGTATTGGAGATGATTTTGATATCGTTGATGAGAATGCCATAATCCAATTGAACGATGAAGACGACGAAGCTGAGAACGTTCGTAAAGCAGTTGCATACCTTGCCAAAAATTATCGCGAGGTTATCGTGCGGTACTATATGAACGGTCAGAGCGTAAGTCAGATTGCATCAGAATTGGGCATTCCCGAGGGAACTGTAAAAAGCAGATTGCATCTTGGCAGGGATCATGTAAAGAAAGGAATCAGCGATATGGAAAAATACTCAAAGCAAAGTTATTCACCTATAACACTTCATGTTTCTTACAGTGGAAATCCCGGATTGAACGGAGAGCCGATCACACTTATCAAAAACGATCTTATTGCCCAGAATATCCTGTGGCTGGCTTACTCTAAGCCGGTAACTATTGAGGAGATTGCATTGTCTATCGGTATTCCGGCAGCATATGTAGAACCTATTGTTGAAAAGCTGGTAGACGGTGAACTAATGAAAAAGGTTGGGAACAAAGTTTATACAGACTTTATGATTTCAACTTTGGATGATATGGAAAAGCATATTCCTGCGCAGAAAAAATGTGTACATGAGAATTTTGAGTTATTCTGGAATGCTATCGAAAAAGCCCTTGTGAAGCTCCGTCAGTTTGAGTTTTACGAAAGGTGTTCATTTGATGCAAGAAACTCCCTGGAACTGTATGTTGCATTCAACTGTCTGGATTACGGAACGTATATGACCTTTTCAGAAATATTCAATGCTGAACAGCAATTTAATGAACGTCCTAACGGTGGACGATGGATTGCCTTTGGCCATGTTAATTTCAAGGAGTTTGATTACAAGGACCATATCGAGTTGTTGGCACATTCTTACTCGGGTGAACGCGTTGCAAGGTTTGACAAATATGCCAATTGCGAGATGCTTGAAATGCACGTGTATGGTGCAGACGGATTCCCGTGTTACCCATATTATCATTCGGCCGATTATACATTTTTCCCTGAGAACACCTTTGTTGATGTAGAGATTGCAAAGCTACTCTACATTATGCACACGGGAATTGATCCTGAAAGTGTAGGTTTTAATCTGGAATATCTCAAAGCTATTCCTTGGCTCACAAAATGTAAGATATTCCGTGAGGAAGCCGGAAAACCAGTCATCAACATTCCTGTTCTCTGTAAGGATGAGGCACAAGTTTTGTGGAACCTTTGTACGGAAGCGAAGTACGAGATAGTAAATGATCTAAAAGAGCTGCTTACCGAGTTTTTCAGAGGAAAGAAGCAAGAAATACCTGCACATCTGGATAGTGTTCCTTTGCAGAAACAATATCTGTATGCAGATAATGCTATGCTTTTTGCCACAATAAGAGAGGCTATTTCAAGAGGCAAGCTGTATGACGGTAATTATGACGACGATAGCAACGGCGTCAATCAGCCTCCTTGCCCTATGGTTTTAGTAATCGGTTAAGAACTTTTGGCCGCTGCAGGTTCTCCTGCGGCGGTTTTCTCTTTGCTCAAATATACGCAAATCCGATTACCGAAAGTGTTGAATTATTACCGTTTATGTTGTATAATGATGATGTCGAATTCGATAATACATTATTCACAATTTGGAGGTATGGTTATGTTTATTGAAGAACGCCATCAAAAAATTTCAGATACTATTAAAGTAAATGGTAAGATCACCATTGCTGAAATCACAAGTAAATACGGTATATCAGATGAGTCTGCACGCAGGGATCTGCGACTGCTCGAACAAAAAGGCATTTGCAAGAGAACTCACGGTGGTGCCATTTCGATAGGACAGGTGAGCGTAAGGCCCCCGGTTAATAGGAATTTTGATAATATGCCTATCTTTGATAACTACAGAGAAATTTCCCGTGTTGCTGCAGGAAAGATCCGTGAGAATGATACGGTATATCTTACCGGTGGATCCTTTGGTCATATTATGGTTTCTTTTTTGCCTCGCGATATCCATTACACTGTAGTTGTGAATTCAGTTGATATCGGCAAGGAACTCAGAAGTTTTGAAAATATCGACGTGTATATCGCCGGTGGTAAGATGCGACAAAGCGGTTCACTGGTTGATAGCCTGGCCAACGAATTTGTAAGCAGATTGCATTTCGATCTCTGCTTTATTACCGGAGCCGGTCTGACAGCGGAGTTCGGTCTGTCCAACGGTACGGATGAAACAGCAACATTCCAACGCACTGTAATTAAAAACAGCCGTAGCAGATGCCTTGTTATACCGAGTTCAAAGATCGGCGTCGATTCCTTCATTAAAGTGTGTGATGTAGATGCTTTTGATTCAATTATCACAGACTGGGATTGTGTAGAAGATCAGATTGCTGCCATCGAAGAGAGAGGCGTCGAGATAACAGTTGTTGAGGAGCCAAAATGAATCGTGAGCAAAAACTACGGAATCTGATCCTGGACAGATATACGAGCCTTCGCCAGTTCGCTATCGAGGCAGATATTCCGTATAGCACTCTAATGACCTTACTATCTCGTGATATTGGCGGGGCATCTTTCGATGTAGTAATCAAGATTTGCAGAAAACTTGAAATAGACCCATTAGATTTTTATTCGGAAAATAATTCTTAAAAATGAACCTTTTGATACCCACACCCGTCTATATAAGTGAAACCGGTTTTAATCACTCATGGACCAAAGGAGGTGACGATGTGGATGAGTTTGAGAACTTGCTGGAAGCAGAACGTGTTTCTGTGGAACGGTTTGTGAGATTTCGGATGAGCTCTAAAGCGGATGCAGACGATGTGCTACAGGAGATATTCCTTACAGCGTATCAGAAGTTTCCTCAGCTGAAGAATAAGGACTCATTCAAAGCATGGATCATTAGCATCGCAAGAAACAAATGCAATGATTATTTCAGAAAGAAAGCGACTCAGTACGAAATTCCGATTGACGAGTTGACAGAAAAGGAACTATCAGACGGCAGGCATGGTGTTTCCGTAGTTAATACTGTAAGAGAAACGCTGAGTTTGCTCGGTGATAAGGATAAGCAGATCCTTTACCTTTACTTCTGGAAAGAGATGCCGCAATCAGAAATCGCAAAACAACTCAACATCCCTATTGGGACTGTAAAAAGCAGACTGCATACAGCAAAACAAAACTTCAAAAATAAGTATCCATATCGCACCGATGTATCGAAAGGAGAACTCTATATGAAAAAGTTGCCTGAATTTATTCCCGAATACAAAATCGAAGCAAGTACCGAAGCTCCCTTTGCAGTAAAATGGGAAGAACTTATGGGATGGTTCTTGGTACCGAAGCTCGGAGAAAAGATGTCCTGGGGTATGTACGATATCCCGTCCCGAAAGTGCAGCCACGTGTATGATATGCAAGTTACCGGCAAAGCAAAGGTTCACGGTATCGAGGGCGTAGAGCTAACCGCAAGAGAAGCATCATACTCAGATAAGAACGATGTGATCAATCGTACCTTTGTGGCCCAACTGACAGATACACACTGCCGCTATCTGGCAACGCTCAGAAATGACGGTGACGTTCGCAATTATATTACATTCCTTGACGGCGATGAGTTTCTGCCTAACTGGGGATTTGGCGAAGATAATTGCGGTAATGAAACTAATCTGGCAGTCAAGGGTGATATCCAGAGAACGGGTACAGTTGTTACAAGCGCCAACAAAGATTTTCTGTTGGACATTGTAGGACGTTACACCGTTACGATTGGCGGGAAGAGCTATGATACTGTCTGCGTTATGGACATTGAAACCTATGATTGCGGTGTAGTATCCGAGCAGTTCCTGGATAAGAACGGAAAGACGATTCTTTGGCGCAGATTCAACCGTGATGATTGGGCAATCGACCGCTATAAGAAGCCGTGGAGTGAGCAACTGCCGGAGAACGACAGACTTACCGTAAACGGTACGACCTATGTTCACTGGTACGATTGTATCACCGATTATATTCTCTAATGAAACTACAAGGCAGGGCTCATATCATTACGACAACCCTGCCTTGATTATTATTTAATGCTGAAAGCCAACCATTTGACTCCATAGGTATCGAGTGAAAAACGATTCCCGAAATTATTCTCTGCCCAGTGCTCATAAACCTTGTAAGTTCCTCGAAGCTGTTCTCTGAGCTCTGTATCGTGAGAGATTGGCTCAAGCCATACTTCTTGGTAGTTTTGAATCTCTTGCTTGCTTAACGGTTTTGAATTCGGAAGTGATGCTTCGTAGAACGGAGGCTGTGCAGCATAAACTGAACCGGCGTTTTCAAACGATATCATAGAACCATCAACACAAATCAATACACTTTTAATTGAGTTTACCAGTACCCATCCGTAATCGGATGACCAGACTGATTTTCCGTGATATATCTTTAGCACTTCTCCGGGAAGAGGAAGAGATGGTGTTGGCGTCGTTTCCTCTCTACCAAGTAGATAATCCGTAGAAACTTGATACAGATCTGCCATGGCCTCTAAGCTTTCAATCGAAGGAGCCTTGCGTTCAGACTCCCATGCGCCGAGAGTAGATGGTGAAACGTCGAGCTTGGCAGCTGCATCCTTTACAATTAGCTTTTGGCTTTTCCGCGCATTCTTATATTGTCTTGCCAATCTATCACCACCTTTTTTCGCTGCAAATATTGTGTCAGAAGCGAATGTTTTAAGTTGCTCATTACAGAGCGTTAATCTCATTTTCAAGGGTTTGAATATAGTCCATCAAGTCATCAAACGAGGGATATTGTCCAAACATCATTTCAGCCATATCCTCATAATCGGTACGTAGGCTATCAAAACGAAAAGCCGGAGGAACAAGCTTGATTGTTCCGGGAATTGCTTCTTCGTATTTTGCCCATTTGCGAGGATAGAACTTCATTTTGAAAGTTACAACTTTTTTGAGAAGTTCCAGATCTTCAAAAGCTACGGTTTTGTTTTCCGAATGTGCTATGCAGTATAAATCATAATAATGTCTTGAATAGCGTTTAGGCATTGCCAGATTTTCAGGACGGTTTGCCTCGTGATGAAGAATCGTAACCTTTTCCCAGAAAGTTCTCTCTGCCGCAGCTGTGAGGATCGTGCTGGTCGCCTGACCGAAGGCTTTGGGATAACATTCAGCGGCATAAGGAGTAACTGACTTCTCCTTTGCCGGAGTCCAAGCTGCCAATGCACCGATTTCTAAACGAATTGACTGCAGAATAGATTCTGTTGTAAAAATATGAGGATATTCAAAGTTAATCGTCTGCGGATCCGACTCATCTATGTAGATGACAGCATCTTGCCCTATAATCTCTGAAAGATCATTCTTAAAGATGGGAAGCAAGGTATCACGTAAGAAAACCTCTGCCCGGGCATTTGCTTCTTTATTGAAGGCATCCTGCTTTGTGTTAGATCTTTCTTCCCACGGCTCGTTGAGAGAATAACCAATGGCACGCCAATCCAGAATCAAATCGATGTCTTCGGAAAAGCGTGTAATAAGACCATAACATTTAGAGAGACTGGTGCCGCCCTTGAATGTGAATACATCTTTCCACTTGCAACGATGGAAAAGATAATCCAAGGTCAGGCATACCCAAAAGTCCTTTTCAATGATGGCTTCGTTCATTCCCATCTTTTGAGCTGTATTTCTAAAGAGAATTCTACGCTCATCCTCAGGTAATCTTGCTATCGAATACATTTACTTCACCTCACAAATTTTTCGGATTATAGAATAAACCCAAGCGGTTGTTTGTCTGGCCTCTTTTATGAGATTATCCTTTTCTTCAGTGGATAACTGTTTTTTGAGTTTAGTAATGACGCTTTCGTCTATATCGTCTTTTCCCAACGCTTTGAGAGCCTGAATAACGAGAGCTGTCTTATAGGACATACCGGAGATTTCCTTATTACTTCTGTGTTTGAAATCAATCTCGATGTTACCAATGGTGAATTTATTGTATGGTCCATCGCTAATGTATGTCCAGTGTGCTGTTACTTGTGTCGAGAGCCTTAACTGGTTTAATGCTGTATTCCCTGAAGGAGCAATGGTCCAATTAAATTTACGAGCCAAGGCAAGAGCAACATTATGAGGTGAAGGTGCTTCATATTCACCGAGAAGTTCGCTGAACTTGGGATTGTAATAGACACCACGACAAATCTTTTTAATTTTCCCATAACTGTCAAGCCGGTTAAGAGCTTTTCGTGCAGTCTCATAATCGGCTATGTCAAGAAAGTCGGTTGCAATAAAAACAGCCTCGTTTCCAGCTTCTAAAATTTTCTCATATATCATATCAGAATAGAACGAACTCATAGTCACACCTCCTGTGTCCCAAATATTATATCATATTTGGGACAGCTTTGCAATAGGTATTTATATTGTTCCCCAAACGTGCTTTTTTATGCAAAAATCAAGTGTCCCAAAAACTGCATAAATTTTGGGACAAAATGAATTTTGCTTTTTTAGATGCTTAGTAACCTATATTTGCTCTGGAAAGCACGATGCAAATAAGTTAAACATAAGGATAATTATGTTTAACCCACAAAACGCACACGATTGAAATGCATATCTGAGTTAAACATAATCAAAATGGTTTTCTGTCAAACCGAGTTAAACATAATCTTTTTGTTGTATCCCTGCCCCTTGTCTCGTGTAATAAGGGTAGGAGGTGAATTCGATGATAAATGAATTCAAACAGTATTTACTCAGCATAGGTAAGTCAGAGAATACGGCGGTAAACTATGGTGATAAGGTTAAGCTTTACTTCAAATGGTGCCTTGATAGTTTTGGAAGTGAACCACAGCAGCTCTACCGCGCTAATGTGCTCGATTACATTTCATATATGAAAAATATCAAGAGATATAGTCCAAAGTCTGTGAACAATCATCTGTCTTCCCTGCGGAGCTTTAATGAGTTTTTGATTGCGTCCGGACGTCAAACCGAATTGGCAATCGTGAAAAATGATTTTATGAAAATTCAGATTGCATATGCCAATCCATGTACCGTCGAGCAGAAGGATGTGGAAGCCTTCCGCCAGAGACTTCTTGAAGGCGGAAGCAAAAGAGATTTTGCCATTGTTACTTTATATACCTATACCGGTATCAGACGCTCAGAGTGTGTCAACCTACGCGTTGATCAAGTGGATCTGATTGCAAAGGAAATCTATGTTGTTGGTAAGGGTGACAAACACCGCACAGTGTATTTGAATGACAAGACTGTCCACGCTATTCGCGAGTACCTGAAGGTTAGGAACTCAGACAGCCTATATCTGTTTGTTAGCCGTCAGTCTGAGAAAATGGCAGCATCTCGCATCAATCAGATCTTCAACCGGTATTCTGATGTCATCACGCCTAAGACGCTGCGCCATTACTTCTGTAGCCACGCTCTCGACACTGGGGATTATAAGATCCACGAAGTTGCAAACCAAGCTGGTCACAGCAATGTCCAGACTACACTTATCTACAGCAACCCATCGGCTCGACAGATGAGGGAGAAAGCGAACAAACTATGAGAAAGATTATCTGTGTCATACTGACTTTGTTTTTAGCGTTTTCTGCCGCCTTCGCAGGATATCAGATTTTCCGGGAGTATTCAGAGAGACGTGAAAGTGCCGATACCTATACTGACTTGGAAAATCTCATCTCCTTTCCTGAGGACCTACCGGAAAAGAAACCGGATGAGACAAATTCATCTGAGTCTGGAGAAACGGAACCTGCACCTGTCGGTCCTACGATCGACTTTGCGGGACTTAAAGAAATCAATGATGATTGTGTGGCTTGGATTTATGCTCGAATGTTTGCTCTGCTCACCTTGGTCACAAGAGAGTACGCTGAGGATCCATGCGATATTCTCGGTGATATCTATCACGAGCTAAGGCTTAATAACGAGTGGAACGGACAGTTCTTCACACCAGACCATATCTGCAGGCTTATGGCGCAGCTTGCAAATGTTGACGTGCCTGAAGATAAGGAAGGTCCCATTACAATCAATGAACCCACCTGCGGTTCCGGAACTATGGTTATCGGTGCAGTGTGGGCAATGCAGCGAAAAGGTATTGATTACCGTCGCAAGAGTTTCTTTGTGGCGCAAGATATTGATATCCGCTGTGTTTGGATGGCTTATATCCAATTGAGTCTGTATGGGATCCCTGCTGTTGTTATCCACGGCAACACATTAACTATGGAAACCTGGTCACATTGGTATACTCCGTGTGCAGCTTATCCCTTTGTGGATGAGAAGAAAGGAGCGTAGTAATGTTAAAGACTCAAGATTTCCAGCAGACCGGTTATTATGTGATTGATAATGATCGGTATAACATTCAGGAACTCACTTGTGAGCAGCTTCGTATTCATTTTGGAACCGGTCGTTCCATTCATGTCAGTGGTACTGGTAGGGATAAAAAATTCATCTATCGTAGTGGCTGTATGACGGATATCGGTGACATTCTGGAGGCGGATTGGTTTGCTCTTGCCCGATACATAATCGAAAGAGACGGCGAACAGTTTTTTTACGAAGGTCTTGTGGAGTATGCAAAAACTTGCGCTTGGCTTCATAGTAAAGTTGAACGTGAAGAGTATGCGTTACAGCTCCATATGAGCCGCATATTCGATGAAGTTGAATGGGTTGGTTATCAAGAGTTCAATAATAAACATCGTCCTTGGATTTTACAAGGTGATGAGAAAGGAGAAGCACAATGTGAGTGCGAATCAAAACTTCCCGTTACTGCAGAAAAAGGTTGCAGCAACGGGCAAATTGCGTAAGTACACCCGCAAGGTTCTCATGGCAATTCTGAAAGAACGCGGGGCGTATCCTGTCTATAATGTCAGTAGTCGAACCGATTATCTTATTGTCGGTGAGCGTCCAGGTATAAAGCTTGAGAAGGCTATAACACTCGGAGTTCGCATTATGCCGGGATACGAATTTGAATCAATGCTGTCTCAGTATGATGAGCAGCACAACCAAGACGGAGCTTAACCAGCTTCGTCTATTTTTATTTATCGGAGGATAAACACAATGGGACAGCAGAAGAAAACACTTTGTATTGCCGGAAGTATGATTCTTCCACTCGCGATCGGACAACCTGCTGTTATTTTGGAGCGTGATGGCGGTTATAGACAGACCACCACAGTTCTCAATATGAAAAAGCTTTCCGATAGCGTTATCAGGTTTGAGACGCAGAATACACGCTATTTGCTCCACGTTACATCTGATGCAAAGGCGGTGACTGTATGAGCAACGAGCCGAAAGATGAACGGTTCATTCGTTTAGCGGAAGCCAGAGTTAATAAGATTATCAAAATGGTACGCCTGCTTGGTAATCTATCCGGTTCCTCAAACTACACTTACACGCAACGTCAGGTTGAGCAGATCTACACTGCTCTCCAGACTGAGCTGGACAAATCAAGGAAGCGCTTTGCTGCAGGTGGTAAATACACCAAGCCGCGTTTCACACTGTCAGACTCACCTGAGAAACCAAGTACACCAGAATGGTACCCGACTATAGTCCTACCGCTACCGGACGGTACTCACCTTAGTGCGAAGGCCATCGATGACCCGAATTTCCCGGCGATTAACATCTACTGGGATAAGGGCGGCGCCGATGATCCGGAGCACGTAAGCTTTGTGGAATACAACCCGGAGCGCGGTGATGGTCATGAGGTATGTATCGGTGTGTACAACTCAGTTGAGGAAGACACAATTCATTACGGGCCATATATGGCAGAAAGGAAATAATTATGGGATTACAATTTCACGAAACAATGTATGGCAAGACTTTTTTCGAGCATCAGCTTCCAAGGCTGACGAAAGCCATCGAAAAACTTGCCGAATCCAAAAATACACAGGGATCTATACCGGTTATACCGTTTCCCTTGGCAGATGAGGAGACCTGCAAGCGTCTTCTTGCCATTATGAACGATTCTGAGAAAGCCGAAGCATTTGCAAAAGCATTCTACGATGAAATCGCTACTGATGATGAGAAGCTTGAGTCTGTGGGGTTTCATATGGCTCGCGCTATTCTTCACAACAGCATCGAGGAGTTCTTGGTTGCCATTGTTGGCTGGACCAGTAAGAGCTTGCTCAACATCGCAGAAACCGGCTCTGCTGAACCGCAGGAGGTGAAAACCGATGAATGAGGTAAAAGCCTTCAAATTATCATGGGATGAGATCTCAGAGAAAATACAACCAGAAATCGAAGCGATTCTTGGAAGAAAAATTCTCGGTGTTGCGAAACCTGACGACGAATACTACTGGTGCGTTGCGTTCCCGGAGGGTAGAATTCCGTTGTCGGACCTTTTCAAGATTCTGGAGGCAATAAACGCTTCAGAGCGAGAACGAATTGATTCCGTTCCGCCCGAAAGAGATCATCCGGTTGATGTGAGCTGTCTCGGTATGTCGGCCAGTGAATTGTTGCTTCGTCGTTGCCTCGGATATCAATGGGAAACCATGCACATTGAAGACGATGCTTTGTGGATTCTCGGTGAGAAGGACGGTGATCTGAATGAAGCCTAATATCGACTGGGTAATTCACGGGTGTGCAAACGGTGTTGTTTGCGAAATTGATGGGAAAACAGAAAACGGATTTATGCCGGGAACCTGTAATTTCCATACTCACGGTATGGGAAGATACAACCACATGGATTTCCAGATGACACTGGGATATCCGCACAAGGAGATCTGTAGGATATTGAATACCCTCGGTCTTCGAGTGCAGGCAGGTGAACGTTTCAAAAACGGTGAAATGGTATCCGGAATTTATGAGGATTGCGATGTACGTTTAACCGAGTTTGAGGAAACCGGTAGAATGGTGCTTCGCGTTATCATACCGGATAAACATAACCGTTTCCCTGAGGATCCCGGGTGTGATATGAGATATATGCCTCAAATTTTCACGACTGATTTCATTTATAAAGAAGGAGGTTGGAAAATATGAAGGTGAAACTGTTTCAGATCTCACCGGAAGAAGACCGTTATAACCTGTTGTATATGCACTATGAGTTCACAATGAGTCACGGTGGAATCAAGGAAAGTTCTTATGAGCTTGTGTTTGATGGTGAATTAGAGGCCAAGACGTTAAATGACCTCTGGATCATTTTCAATAATAACCATCCGGAAGGATACCGGGGAAGGTCGATGAGCACGTCCGACGTTGTTTGGGCAGAAGGTCTTGGTACCTTCTTCTGTGACAGCATAGGATTTAAGCCCATCAAGTTCAACCAGAAGAAATGTCCCTGGAGGAAATTCGATGGATGAGCTGTATAAGAACCTTGTCAAACTCAAACCGAAGGATAACGTACCGTTTAAGTGCATCGGCTGCGGTGAGTGCTGCAAGCACGTCAAAGAGCAGGTGCCGGTAGAAACCTTGGATGCGTTTCGTATTGCACGTTATTTGATGGAACAGGATAAGAGCATCACTTGCATGGATGATTTCTGGGAAAGATTTGCTGAGCCTGCTCTTTTGGATGAGTGTGGGTATTTCGTATACTTCCTCAAGACCAAAGGACCGGATGACGCGTGTATCTTTCTTAAGAACAACCGTTGCAGGATCCACGCTGTCAATCCGAGAGCTTGCCGAACTTACCCGTTCATTGCAGGTCCTCTGGAGAACGGGGGATACGAATATCTTATATCCTATGAGCGCAAGCAGCATTTCAACGGTCCTAAGGTGCACACTAAGACCTGGATGAAAAAGCATTTCTCGCCTAAAGACCAAGCGTTTTTAAGTGTTGATTTTAGTACCGCACATGAAATCGCACAACTATTACGAAGAGTTCCCGAGGAAAACAAGGTCCGAGCTCTGTTATGTTTCCAGCGACTTAAGTATGGAGACTTCGAGCTGGATAAGCCGTTTCAATCTCAGTATGAGGAGAACATTCAGTGCTTACTTGAATTCCTCAGGGAAATCACAAATGAAACCAAGTCAGTATGACACAAACCGAAGGGGTGCAGCAATGTGCCCCTTCATTCAGAATAGGAGAATATAATTATGGGTGATCCAAGATTACAACACATCGCGGAAAATTTCGATCATATGAAACGCGATCTAAACGATACTTTCAGATTTCATTGCACACAATGCGGCAAGTGCTGCATCAACCGCGAGGATATTTTAATGTCCCCGCAGGATGTTTTTAAGGCGGCACAAGCCTTGCAGATGACACCTCACGACTTTGTGAAGTTATACTGTGATTGCTATTTGGGAAGCACTTCTCGAATGCCAATCGTTCGACTTATGCCAAGGGGTTCTATCAAAAGATGCCCGTTGCTGAAGAACCGAAAATGTATGATTCACGATGCAAAGCCGGCAGTATGTGCCATGTTCCCGTTGGGACGTGCCATTAGAATCGATAAGAAAGATGCCGAAAAGGACAAATTACCGCCTATGAAGGTCGAGTATATCATCAACGATATCGACTGTGGCGATAATTCTGAGACCCACACAGTCAAGGGTTGGCTGGAGTCCTTTGGCATTCCATTGAACGATGAATATTTCATCGAATGGCAGAAGACAATCTCTTTACTCAGTCCACGTATTCAAAAGCTTGAAAAAATGCTTTCTGATGAGGTGTGTGACAAGCTTATTGATGTACTCTTCATCAAACTGTATCTCGACTACGATATGAAGGCCGATTTCTTCCCTCAGTTCGTAGAAAATGCAGGTGATTGTGTATCGGCTTTGAATAACCGATAAGCAATGCGAACATTGCGCTTCTGCCAATCAGTGTCCACGGATTTTCCGCATCTGTAACCGGTCCACCGAATACTCGGAATAATTGCCAGACTGTGATGAGGAAGAGCAGTGCCCAAGCCGTATACTGCATAACAGTAAAGGCTTTACTTACGAAGGGGAAATATTCTTCCATGGCTGTCATGTCTGTGCCAAGCGCCTGCAGGAACATACCTGAGACGGCATCCATCAGGTCGGTTACAACAGAACTGACCCATGTAATTATCCCTTCAAATATCCAGTCAAGCATCGGCTATCACCTCCATCCCTGCTTGACCCGGATGCTTAAATGGTGACAATGCCACCACCGCCGCTACCGCCGGGCGAGTAGTTTCCGCCGGCGATGAGAGGCTGCAAATACGCAACGATGAAGCCGAGAGAGTTGAGAATGATCCAAGTGATCACGATTCTCTTGAGCCACTGCGTCGCTTCGTCCACTGCACGCTGATTTCTCGAAACCATTCGGATGATCAGGGCAATGGCGCCTACTGTGACTGCCACGATGGTACTGATCGCCACAATCTGACCGTAGATATCCTGCATAATCGCTGAGAAACGATCCCAGATAGTTGCAGCCATAACGGGTTGCATCGAGAAAATCATAGCCGATGCTGTACCGACGAGCGACCAATAGGCGGATTTTATTTTGTTACCTCCCAGCCTGAGTTGCTTAATCATGCCTGTGTACCTCCTTTTTTCAGAATTCGGGCAACAAAAAAAGCCGTCTCTTTCAAGCATTTCTGCTAAAAGAAACGACCTCGTCTTCACCCGAGCCCAGTTTTGGACAATACAAGTATACCACATTTCCTTTTACTTGTCATCGGCATTTTGTAGGCGTTTTATAGGCGTTTTGTAGGCACTTAATCGGCTCGTTTACAAGGTTTCAAACAATGTGAGCATATCAAGCCAAAAATCCATTCCTGCAACCGGTGTTGACCACAAACGAATTGAAAGAATTGAAATTGCCTGCTGACGAAGCCGGTAATAAACACGTCCTGACAATCGAAGCTCATCAAGAAGTTCAAGATGACTCAATTTATCCGGTCGAATATAGGTGTGATAAATAACGTCGTATAAACGCTTTCCGTTGTCTGGCTTATGAGAAAGAACCGTTAGAGCTTCATTTACACGGTCAAACAGCAATCTGGTTCTCATAATACCTTCCATTCGGTTTTCCAGCTTACGATTACCCAGTGCAACCTCCAAATCCATATGATCAATAAGCTTATCGATATCCTCATAGGGTTCTTCGAGTTCTTTTGCGATATCCATCGGCAAACACTCCAACAACCATGCAATATTTCGATAATGCTGCAGAAGAAGCTGAGTGTTGTGATAACTCTTGCGATTCTTCTCCTGCTGAGCCTTACGAATCTTATCATTGTCGATTTTGTGATCACCGAGGATCCCACGCTTTGTCAAAAGTGAAATAAAAGCGTCTGACTGCGCTAAAATCTGTTCTTCTTGCTGTTCATACAGCGATTTTCCGTCTGTTTGGCGGGTCATATGTAAACATCTCCTTTGCTATTATCGTTATATCCACAGGTACACAAGGTCCTCGGATTTTACTCGTATCTATAACCGGAGGGGAATATATACCGTTACCCTTGCAGTCATATATACAGTTCTTACAATTCGAGTGAGAAAAATACGCGCGTAATATATATGGGTCAAAAAGTGCAACGCGATTTTTAGGCGGAGTGTTTTCGCTTTCCTCAGCACATTCAGTCAAGAGCTGACGGCTATACAAAGCAATCATTCTGCTTAAGTTCTCGCTGTCGGAACCCACTTTCTGCTCATTCTTTGCCAAAATGCGTATTTCAGCGATTATACGCTCAATTTTCTCAGGCACCGGCATTGTAAACTCTGCATCCATCGGATACAGTTTATTGAAAATGAGACAGCCATAGGCGCCGGGAAGACGGTGCAGTATAAAAGCATCCCCATGCTTCTGAAAGAATCGCCACACCTTAGTCTTTTCCCAGTTCCAACGCTGGCCCAGGGTTTCCAAAGTCAGCACAGCACCGAATTTACCAAATTGAATTGTCGGTGCCAAAAAAGAAAACGCATTGCCTAAGTCCTCTGATACTGTGTGGCACCAAAGGTCAAGCCATGCGTCTGCTTCATCGAATATGTAATTTTGTTCTACCAGTCTGTCTGTAATGCCACGAGGGAGGCATAGGAAGCCATACCCCTCAGTGGCGTACACAGATCCATTCGTGCACTCCTCACCAGAGCATTCAATAACCCAATCGGTAATTTGGTATGTAAGCTTCTTTGTCTTGGCTTTCAGAGAATATCTGACGTATCCGAGCTCAGAGAGCTTAGATAGCGTCTCAAGGCTCTGTGCGCGGCTTCTGGAGCCGAGAATACTCTTGAGGCCCACAATGCCACCAGACCACATTCCTGGGCTTACAGCGTTAATATGGCCGCAATAGGAAGCCTGTCCCTTGCGGAATGCTGCGCGGGAAGCAAGCTGGGCCCAGGCTCTCATAATTCCTTTGCCTTCAGGCAGATGATTTCGGGGCAGCTTAACCCAGTGATACTTCATCAAGCATTTCATAATAGACACCTCCTTCGTTTTTATATAAAAGAAGGGCGACCTCAATTAAGAAGTCGCCCAGCAAGTCTTTCTATTAAATTCTAACAACCAGACCAACTAACTGATCTGTCGGTACACCAACGAGAAACCAACCGTCTCCCATTTCAATTCGGGTATGGATCCATTCATCGTCTATCAGAACATCCAGGCATTCGCCACAGTGAAGTCCACCGTAGTAGTCCATCAGTCCGAAACGGATATCCATTCGACCACTTTCTTCGTCAGCTACCATAGTGCCTTGTCTCATTACAAGAGACTTTTCGGCATCATCCAGAGCTTTTTGCTCCATTTCCTTTTTATAGATCTTGCGCAGATATTCATCGAAGATCGTTCTGCGAATCAAGACCTTCTTTCCGATCTTATAAACAGCTCCGGCCTCACGCGTCATGCGTGTAAAAGACTTCAGGCCAAGACCATAATAATCGGCTCCTTGATATAAGGTGATAAAATCGTGCTTTTGCATCTCGATATCCTCGTCGTCAAGCATATCCGAGAACATCCAAAGGTTTCCACTCATTTTTGTTCCTCCTTGGGGAGTAGGGTGCTTGGCTCATGAAACCTTTCCAAATACTCCTCAAAAATATCGCGGTTAATCAAAACCGTTCCATTCATACGGTAAATAGCACCGGCTTCACTGGCAAGCTCCAATATTTTCTTATGTTGCAGGCTATATACAATCTCTGCATCCTTATACCGCAAAAACTGCCTGCGAATTCTCTTGGCGCTCTCTCTAACGTCATTTCTCTTTTTCAGATCGTAGTATGCTTTTGTCTCTTCGCTAATCATAGTATTCAGTCCCTTTCAGATAAATATGGTTGTCATGACAAAAGCAGACCCAACGAAAAAGAGAACACCTCTTGAAATTTCTTTCAATAAGTGTTCTCTAAATAGCAAGTGCTATATTGTGTTTCGTCCTGCCAACAATTCATACTGCATCACAATTCTTCAAAATTACACGAAAAATTGTTGTCAATTTGTTGTCAACTCGGATTTGATGTGCCAAAAGCCCTTGATTTTACTGGGTTTTTTGGTCGAGCGTTTTCATTGTGGGGAACAGCAGGACGTCGCGGATTGATGCGCTGTCGGTGAGCAGCATTACGAGTCTGTCTACGCCGAAGCCGAGTCCTCCGGTCGGAGCAAGACCGTATTCGAGAGCGGTGACGTAGTCTTCGTCGACCTGCGCGGTCGTGTTCGGATCCTCCGCACGCTTTGCGGCGACCTGGCGCTCGAAGCGTTCCTTCTGATCGATCGGATCGTTGAGCTCCGAGAATGCATTTCCGAACTCGGTCGCATTAATGAAGTACTCGAATCTTTCGGTGAAGGCGGGCTCGGACGGCTTTCTCTTTGCGAGAGGGCTGTTCTCGACGGGGTAGTCGTATATTATCGTCGGCTGGATCAGCTTTTCCTCGACGTATGCGTCGAACAGCTCCGCAAGAACGGTGCCCTTCGTCGCATTTTCGGCGACCTCGACGTGAAGCTCCTTCGCGCACGCGCGTGCCGCCTCGTCGCTGTCCCACGCATAGTAATCCGCGCCGGAAAACTTCTTTACCGCCTCTGCCATAGTCAGCTTTTCCCAATGACCCATGTCGATCTCGGTGCCCTGGTATGTGATCTTCGTCGTGCCGCAGATCTTCTCCGCAAGCTGCGTGTTCATTTCGATAACAAGGTTCATCATGCCCTTGTAATCCGTGTACGCCTGGTAAAGCTCGACCGTCGTGAATTCGGGATTGTGCTTCGTGTCCATGCCCTCGTTTCTGAAGATTCTGCCGACCTCGTATACGCGGTCGAATCCGCCGACGATCAGCCTTTTCAGATAAAGCTCCGTCTCGATGCGCAGGTACATATCCATGTCGAGCGTGTTGTGATGCGTGACGAACGGGCGAGCCGACGCGCCGATCTCGAACGGAGTGAGGATCGGGGTGTCAACCTCGAGAAATCCCTTGGAATCGAGATAAGCGCGGATCTCGCGGAGGATAAGGCTGCGCTTCACGAAGGTGTCCTTGACCTCGGGGTTCATTATAAGATCGACGTAGCGCTGACGGTAGCGCATATCGGTGTTGGTCAGTCCGTGGAACTTCTCGGGCAGGGGGAGAAGGGACTTCGCAAGAAGCTCTATCTCATAAACGTGTACGGAGATCTCGCCGCGGCGGGTGCGGAACACCGTGCCGGAGATGCCGACGATGTCGCCGATATCCCACTTGCGGTACTCGTCGAAGGTTTCTTCGCCGACATCGTTTATGCGGACGTAGCACTGGATCCTGCCGGATGCGTCCATGATGTCGATGAAGTTTGCCTTGCCCATGTCGCGGCGGCTCATCATTCTTCCGGCGATGCGGACGGTCTTGCCCTCCATCTCGTCGAAATTGTCCTTTATGTCCTTCGTGTATGCGTCAAAGTCGAATCTGACCTTCTCGAAGGGATCGCGTCCTGCGGCGACGAGAGCGGAAAGCTTGTCCCGGCGAATCTGAAGGACTTCGGAAAGCGAAGGCTCAGCCGCGGTGTTTTCAATGTTTTCGTTCATGATAAAATTTCTCCATTCCTCCGCCGTGGGCGGCAAAAATAACCGACGCTTGCCGTCGGATAATACACCGATCGGCAGAGCCTCCGGTTACGGGGTTTCGTGTGTGCGCATCATTTGTGCGGTGCGCACCGGATTCGTGGTATCATTGCGGCATTTTGCCGGTGCGCCGGGTGATCACCGGATGCGGCATAAGAGAATCATGCAAAAGTCGCTGCAAAAGAGCTCCGTATTGTGCAGCGGCGGAAAAGTCATGCCGAAAAAGCGTCTGGTATATGCAAAAGAAAAGCCGCGCCGTGCCCGGAACGGCGCGTCATGCGGGGGCGGGCAAAAGCGCAGCCTGACCGTGCGGGAAATGCGACCGATCTCGCTTGCCCGACTTGACGCACATAATGCCGGTTAAAATGCCGCCGCGCGGTAGCCGCCCTCGGTCAGGTCTTGTTCGCTCTGTGGACGGACAGAATTTTGATCTTCGCCTCTCCGTTCGGAGCCTCGAAAAGCACCTCATCGCCTGCGCGGTGTCCGAGCATTGCGGAGCCGATCGGGCTGAGGTCGGATATTCTGCCGAGCAGCGGATTTGCCTCGTTCGAGCCGACGATGTAGTATTCGATATCCTCATCGAAGGCGAAGTCGTGAACCTGAACGACAGAGCCGAGGTTGATAACATCCTCCTGAATTTCGGTTTCGCTTATGATCTGCGCGTTGCTTATCAGCTCTTCGAGCTCGGCGATGCGGGAAACGACCTTTGCCTGCTCGTTTTTCGCTTCATCGTATTCGCTGTTCTCGGAAAGGTCACCGAAGGCGCGCGCTTCCTTGAGCGCTTCCTTGACTTCCTGAATCTTCGTATTTTTCAGATAATCGAGCTCGTCCGAAAGGACCTTAAAGCCTTCTTCGGTATAAAGCGTTTTCTTTTCTTCAGCCATTTCTCTACCTCTTTATTTCCATTTGATTTTTTGCTATTTCAGTATATCGTATGCGGCGGCCAGCTGATTGTCCTCTTCGTCCGTGATGACGTAGAGACTCTTGCCGTGAAGCGATTCGTCAAGCTCGACCTCGCGGTCGGGGACGATGCCGACTCCGTCGTAGTTGTCGGAGTACGGCGGATAGTACATCGCGGTCGTGACCTTGAATACGCTTCCGTCGGAAAGCGGATAGAAGGTCTGCATGCATCCCTTGCCGTAGGTTGTCGTACCGACGATCTTTGCGCGGCCGTAGTCGCGCATCGCCGAGGTGAACAGCTCCGCCGCGCTTGCGGTGTTTCCGTTTACCACTACCGCGATCGGGATATCTATGCAGGATGCGTCCGAGATGTTTGTCACCTCGATCTCGCCGTCGGACTGCTTCACGCGGAGCAGAGGACCTTCGGGGAGGATGCAGTCGAGCACCTGACAGATCGAATCACGGTCGCCTCCGGGATTGTTGCGCAGATCGACGATGAGCTTCTTCGCACCCTCTGCGGTCAGCTCGGAGACGGCATTCTTGAACTGCTCGGGGGTAACACCCTCGAACTGCGATATACGGATCACGCCGACGCTTGTGTCCTTCGAATAAAGGCGAGAGAGGACGGTCTGTTCGGAGTAATGCCCGCGCTCGATGGAGAATTCCACTTCGGTTTCGTAGTTTTCGCCGCGGACTACGGTGAATTCCGCAGTTGTTCCGGCGGCTCCGCGAAGCTTGGTAAGCGCCGCGTCATATCCGATTTCCGCCACGCTTTCGCGGTTTTCGCCGATCCCGATATACGCGATGAGATCGCCGATCTCAAGTCCCGCGGCAAGCGCCGGAGAATCGGGGAAAATCTCGACGATCTGTATCACGCCGTATTCGGAATTGTAGATGACGGATACGCCGATCCCCTCGGAATCCCCGTAGGAGGCGCTCATCATCTCCTTGTACTCTTCGGCGGTGTAGTAGGCGGCGTATTTGTCGCCCGTGCCCGCGAGATACGCCGACATGACGTATTTCTCCGCTGTCTCGTAATCGGTTTCACCGATGTAATGCTGATTGAATCTGCCGTCAAGCTCGGTGAGCTTCGCGGCGAGATTTTCGGCGGAGTTGTCCGATGTGCGTGCGCGCGTGACAAAGCTTTCGCGCGTGAGGACAAATGTCGTCATGACGGAAAGCAGTATTGCGAGGAGTATGCACACCGTGAATACTCCGACCGATACTTTCTTCTGCATCTTACAATCTCAGCCTTTCTTTTTGATATCGTGCGAAGGACGCGGCGGAGCGGTTTGTCTCCGCCCGCCTTTTTTCTCGTTCGTCCGCTTGCACGTTTGACCGTTCACCCGTTCTTTAGCTTACACGTTTGAGTGTTTGCCCGTCCGGACTTCCCGCCTCCCCGTAAACCGGGGCGCGCGTCAGAACGCGATATATCCGTTGGGATCGACGCGCTGACCGTTTATACGGACTTCGACATGGACGTGGTTACCGTCGGCGGAGCCCGTCATTCCGACAAGTGCGATCGTGTCGCCCTGGCTTACCTGCGTGCCGACCGAGACGAGCAGCGCGCTGCAGTGCGCGTACAGGGTCGATATGCCGTCTCCGTGGTCGATTATAACGTAGTTTCCGTAGCTCCAGTGCCATTCCGCGCGTATAACGGTTCCGCCGCTCGATGCCATGATCGGCGTACCGGCAGGGCATGCGACATCAACCGCCCCGTGGAAATCCGATTGACCCCACAGATCGCGCCAGCCGTAGCCCGAGGATACATATCCGGTTCCGCCGGCGATCGGGCGGATAAAGCCTTCACCGGAGTAGATGACCTGGTTCTGTGCCTGCTGCTGCTGAATGTAGCTTTCGAGCTCCGCGTTGAGCTGACGTTCTGCCTCCGCAACCTTGTTATACATTGCAAGCTTGTCTTCCGCACTTTGCGTGAGACTTGAAATATACGCATCCTGCTGTGCGGAGAGAGATTCATATGAGGCTTCGTCTGCCGCCAGCTCGGCGTTTGTCTTCTCTTCGGCAGCCTTTGAATTCTCGAGAGCTTTCTTCTGATCCTCGAGCGATTGCTTCTGCTCATTATATTTGTCCATGAGCGAGCGGTCGTATTCAAGGATCGCATTGATCCTGTCTATGCGGGAGAGAAAGTCCGCGATGTTCTGCGATCCGAGGATAAGCTCGAGATAAGACGCATTGCCGTCCTCATAGGTTTCCTTCACGCGCTCAAGGTATTTGTTCATCGTCTCCGACATCTGCGCTTCGGTTTCGGTGATCGAATCCTCGGTCATCGAGATCTGATTGGAAAGCTGGGTCAGGAGGTTGTTCGAAAGGACGATTTTGTATTGCGTGGTCGATGCGAGCTGATCGAGGCTTGCCTTGTATTCGGCGCTCTGCGCCGCCTGACTGCGGAGAGAGTCTATCTCGGTCATGAGACGGTCCTGCTCAGCCTGAAGATCGGCAAGCTGGTCCTTGTAGCTCTTCACGGTGGCGTCGTTCGATGCTTCGACCGACGGGGGACACATCATGAGCGGCGCGGCGCAGAGAATCGCACACAGCGCGTACAGTACGGTTTTGGTTTTGATTTTTGAAACTGCTTTTTTCATTTTCCTTAGACTTCCTTTCTTCGGGCTTTGCCCGGCGGCACATCGCCGGAAAACCGCAGAAGATCATCGGCGCCGCCGCGAGGGGGCGCCTTTGCTCGGAAAAGGGAGCACGGTGCGCGTTATGCCTTGAGATATTTGCGCAGCGAGAGTAAGCTTCCTACGATACCGGTGAGAATTCCGAGGGCGATGAAGCCGCCGAGAACATAACCCGATACTTCCGAAAATCCGACGAAGGATATCATCTGAAGGTCACTTGAAATCTTCTGTTCAACATAATAATACGCATACCACTCAAGAAAATATGAGAGTATCGCGGAAAAGATACCGATTATGATTCCTTCAAGGATGAAGGGCGCGGCGATGAACATTCCCGTCGCGCCGACGTAGCGCATGACGGTGATCTCGTGCCGCCTCGAATAGACGGACAGCTTGATCGTGTTCACGATGATGAACACCGTGACGATGATGAGCACCGCAAGGAACCATACGAATATCATGAGCACTCCGGAGCGGAAGCTCTCAAGCTGCGACGCGAGGTCGAGGCGGTTGTTCACCTTGGCGATCCCGTCCATGTGCTTGAGCGCGTAGTCGAGATCGACCACCTTCGCGGGGTCGGAGTACGATATCACGAATTCATCCACAAGGGGATTGTTTTCGTCGGTGATGTAGTCGTAGGCATCCTGCTTGTCGCCCGCCTGAGCCTTGAGCTGGCGCAGGGCTTCGTCCTTCGTTATTCTCTCGACGGTATCCACATTATCGAGAGAGGCTATCTTCTCTCCGACGGCGACGATATCCTCTTCCGTCATATCCTCGTTTACGAATACGACGATCTGATTGAGATTGCCGAGGGAGTTGAGATTGAGGTTTATGTTAAGCACGATGAGCGCAAAGCCGCCGATGACGACAAGGCAGCTCATCAGAACCGCGATCGAAGCAAACGACATGACTCCGTTTCGCCAGAGCCCCTGAAACGCCTGCGAAAGAGCGTATTTCAAACTGAATCTTCTCACTTGAACATACCTCCGACGCGGTCTTCCGTGATCTTTCCGCCGTTGAGCTTGACGACGCGCTGCTTGTAGTAATCGACAAGCCCCTTTTCGTGGGTAACGACGATGACGGTCTTGCCGAGCTTGTTTATCTTGAGCAGGAGGTTCATTATCTCGATGCTCATGCGCGGGTCGATGTTTCCGGTGGGCTCGTCCGCGATTATGATCTTGGGATTGTTCGCAAGGGCGCGGGCGAGTGCGACGCGCTGCTGCTCACCGCCCGAAAGCTCGTTCGGGAAGCAGGAGAACTTGTCGGTCAGATTCACGGTGTTGAGTATGGCGGGCACGCGGCGCTTGATCACCCTTGACGGAGTACCGACGACGTGCATCGCAAATGCCACGTTCTCGAAAACGGTCATCTTCGGGAAGAGGCGGAAATCCTGGAACACAACGCCGAGCTCGCGGCGGTAGTACGGGACCTTAAAGCGCGAAAGCGTGCTCAGCTCATAGTCGCCGACCGTGATCTTTCCGGATGTGGGTCTTTCTTCACACAGAAGAAGCTTCATCATGGTCGTTTTTCCGGCTCCGGAATGACCTACGATGAAGACGAACTCTCCGTCCTCGATATGAAGATCCACGCCGTCGAGTGCAAGCGTACCGTTCGGGTAGGATTTTTTTACGTTGTTGAAATCTATCATGATCAGAATTTAACCGGCTTGGTTGTGAGATAACGCTTGACCATGAGCGCGACCTTAAGCGTGATGGCGTTGTCGAATTCACGCAGATCGAGTCCGGTCAGCTTTCTGATCTTCTCGAGGCGGTAGACCAGAGTGTTGCGGTGTACGAAGAGCTTTCTCGAAGTCTCCGACACGTTGAGGTTGTTCTCGAAGAAGCACTGGATCGTCATGAGCGTCTCGTGATCGAGGCTTTCGAGAGAACCGTATTTGAATACTTCCTGGAGGAACATCTCGCAGAGCGTGGTGGGAAGCTGATAGATAAGACGTCCTATGCCGAGGTTCTCGTAGCTGATGACCGTCTTTTCGGTGTCGAATACCTTGCCGACCTCGATCGCGGTCTGAGCCTCCTTGTAGGAGCGCGCAAGATCCTTGATGTTGTCGACGGCGGTTCCGATGCCGATCGCAACCTTTGCATAGAATTCGGTGCCGAGAGTGTCGGCGATCGAACGTGCAAGTTTCTCGATCTCGCGGATGTCGGTGCCGCCCTTGATCTCCTTGACGACAACGATGTCCTGCTCACTTATGCTGATGACATAATCCTTGTTCTTGTCGGGGAAGATCTGCTGAACCATGTTGAACGGCAGCACTTCGGTTCTCGACAGGAATTTGATGAGGAATACCACGCGGACCTCTTCGGTGTTGAAGCGCAGCTCCTTGCCCTTTATGTATATGTCACTCGGCAGAATGTTGTCGAGGATGATGTTCTTTATGAAGGAATTCTTGTCGTATTTCTCGTCGTAGAGGTTCTTTATGGTTGAAAGAGAGATCGAGAGGATATCGGCAAGACGCTCCGCCGTATCGTCCTCACCTTCGACGAAAACGATGTATTCCCATTTTGCGGCGGTTCCGATGGGACGGTATGTGTAGCCCTCGACGGTGACCGCATCCGAGGTGTAAGCAAGTTCGTCGTGGATACCGTGCCGGGCCTCGCCTATCTTGACAAGCTCACTGCACGCTATTATAACGCCCGTATCGTCGATTACTCCGATCGTGCGGTTTGCCGCGTCGCCCATCTGGTGAATAATTCCCTGAAACAATCGGTTAGACATTTTGCTCCTCCTGATATATAAAATAATAAAATATCGCAGTTTATCAATTGTATATTCTCCACTATATTTTACACGATTATTTGTGACAATTCAATAGTGAAACGGGAATATTTATAAAAACGGAAGCCGCTTTTTCCGATTTTTGCGCAGAAAAACGAAAAATTTAAAGTTTGTTCATGGAACCGCAACATTAAAAACGTATCCGATGTGCCGTTTGATGTCTGCCGCGCGACGATCGCCGCCGTCCGCTGCGTCGGTTTCGCCGGGGCTGCGCCTATGCCGTCCGCGCCGCCGCATCTCGGTATGCCGCGGGCTTTTATGTACAGCCTATAAGCCGCGCCGTGCGTAATCGGGAATTTGCCTCAGCGGTTGAGGTGTCCTCCGCACGGTCGAAATTTCCTGCGCGACTGCGGTTTTTCCACCGCTGCCCGTCGGTCTCACGCTGCTCATAGGTTTCACGCTGCATCGCCGATCCCGTCGCCGCTTCTTCGATCACCTCGCCGCCTGCCTCGCGGGCGCGGGTGTACCGTCCTACAGCTCGTATTCGTATGAGAGGCACGCGAGGACGAACGGCGCGGCGCTTTCCGTCCGGAGTATGCGCTTCCCGAGGCTCACCGAAACGGCGCCCGCCGCCGCGGCTTCCTCCGCCTCCTCCGGGGAATATCCGCCCTCCGGACCGATGAATATACCGATCTCACCCTCCGGCGCACTGCCCGCGAGAGCTCCCCGCAGGCTGACGCAGCGCTCGCCTTCGTAGCAGAACAGGCGCGCGCCTCCCGTCGATATTGCTTCGCGGAATGTCATGAGGGCGCCGATCTCGGGGATGACGGCGCGTCCGCACTGCTTCGCCGCTTCTTCGGCGATCCGCTGCCAGCGCGCGCGCTTTTTCTCCGCATCCGCTCTTGTCAATCGGACGGTCGCGCGCTGAGTCAGCACCGGCACGATCCGCACCGCGCCCGATTCGACGGATTTCTGTATCACCGTGTCGAAGCGATCCCCCTTCACAAGGGACTGATACACCGTGGCGCGGTACGGCGGCTCGTTTTCGCTTCGGTGCGACGAGATCACCTCAAGCACGACCTCGTCCGCCGCCGCCGTGACTATCCGGCAGTCGTATTCGGTTCCCGACGCATCGCACAGCGTGAGCCCTTCGCCGCTCTTCATCCTGAGCGAGCGCGAAATGTGCGCCGCGTCGTCGCCCGTGATCACCGCGCTGCGTTCGTTTATGTTCTCCGGACCTACGAAAAATCTCGGCATTGCTTTCCTCCGTGTCAAATAAATCCGATTTCGGAAGGACTCTCCGAAAAAACGTATCCGGTCATGCCGCCGCGGACTTTGCGCGGGCAGTATGGCCGGGATTGTTGTGTTGTAAAGCTTCGCACGGCGTAATCCGTCGGAAGCGCGCGGCATATCATTTCTTTCCGAGCTCGTCCGAGCGATGACGCGCGGCGAGGTATCCTTCGCGCACGCAGTCGAAGAAGCCCGCCGCCTCGAGCGCACAGATTCCCGCCTCGGTCGTGCCCTTCTTCGACGTGATACGGCGGCGCATTTCCGTGGGGCTTTCGCCAGATTCCTCGATGAGAGCCGCGGTTCCGATAAGCGTCTGCACCGCAAGGGACTGCGCGGTCTCCTCATCCATTCCGTCGCCGACGGCGGCTGCGGTCAGCGCCTCGCAGAGGTAGTAGAAGTAGGCGGGACCGCTTCCCGAAAGAGCCGTCACCGACGAGAGCATATCCTCGGGAAGCTCGCGCGCCTCGCCGAGCGGACCGAAGAGCGCGCGTGCAAGTGCGGCTTCCGCCTCGCCGGAATTTCTGCCGAGGCAGAATCCGGTTGCGCTCTTTCCTACGGAGAGCGCAAGATTCGGCATGAATCTCACGACGCGCGCGCCGCCCGTCGCCGCCTCGACACTTGCGCAGGATACGCCCGCCATTATCGTGAGGTATACCTTGTCGGAGGTGAAGTATTCGGCGTACATTTCACACGCTTCGGGGAACGTCTGCGGCTTTATTGCGAAGAATATGACATCCGCATCCGCGAGCATCTCCGGCATCGCCGCGACGATGCCGTATTTTTCGGAGAGCATGACGCAGGTGTCGGGATCGACGGGGTTTACCGCGTAAACGTGTTCTGCGGGGAGAGTTCCCGCGTTGATTATTCCGCGGATCATCGCCTGCGCCATGAAGCCGCTTCCGAGAAATGCAAGCTTTATTTCCTTTATATCTTTCATGATGGTTCCTTTCTTCTGCCGATGTCGGCGGTGCGTGATTCCCGTCCGCGCCCGGCGGACGTGCGAAAGCCCATTCGGCACACGGCGCGCGGTTTTACGACCGTCTTTAGTAAATCTTTATGCGAAATGTGCGGCGCGCTTATCCGCGTATCTGACCGTTTCCGCGCACGATATATTTGTACGAGCACAGCTCACGCAGACCGAGAGGTCCGCGCGCGTGGAGCTTCTGGGTGGAGATTCCGATTTCCGCGCCGAAGCCGAATTCGAATCCGTCGGTGAAGCGGCTCGACACATTCCAATTGACGGACGCCGAATCGATACCCGCGAGAAAACGCTCCGCATGAGATGCGTCCTCGGTTACGATCACTTCGGTGTGTCCGGTGGAGTAGCGTCGGATGTGCTCCATCGCCTCTCCGACCGAGGCGCAGAGTATGACCGCCATGTCGAGCGAAAGGTACTCTTCTGCGAAATCCTTCTCCGAGGCGGGGCGCGCGCCGGGGATGCGGCAGCAGACCTCGACGGTTCCGTGGAGCGTCACTCCCGCGTCGATCAGCGCCTGACAAAGCCCCTCGAAGTCGGGAAAATTGCGGTGAACGATAAGCGTTTCCGCCGCGTTGCACACCGCAGGGCGCTGCGTTTTCGCGTTTATCACGATCCGCTTTGCCATTTCGGGATCGGCGCTCGCATCGACGAAGATGTGGCAGTTTCCGACACCCGTTTCAATCACGGGGACGGAGGCGTTCTCGACCACGCTTGAAATGAGCCGTCCGCTTCCGCGTGGGATCAGCACGTCGATGTATCCGCGCAGACGCATCATTTCCGTGACGGTCTCATGCCCGCCCTCGGTGATGAGCTGTACTGCGTCGGCGGGGATCTCACTCATGTCGAGCGCGTCGCGCATGATCTGCACAAGCTTTTCGTTTGAGGAGAGCGCGGAAGACGAGCCGCGCAGAAGGATCGCGTTTCCGGATTTAAGCGCAAGCGCGGCGGAATCCACCGTGACATTCGGACGCGCCTCATAGATCATGCCGATCACGCCGAGCGGCACGCGCACCTTTTCGATGGTCATCCCGTTCGGACGGACGGTTTTTTCTACGGTTTCGCCGACCGGATCATCAAGAAGCGCGACGGAGCGCACACCCTCGGCGACGGAGAGGATCCGTTCGGGAGAGAGCGTAAGACGGTCGATCATGGCGTCGGAGGTGCCCGCCTCTCTCGCGCGCAGAACATCGGCGCGGTTTGCTTCGGCGATCTCGTCGGTGTGCGCGATCAGCGCATCGGCGATGCGCATCAGCGCGTCGTTTTTCGCTTCCGCGGAGCATGAGGCGATGAGCGGAGCCGCCTCGCGCGCAAGAGTTGCTTTTGTCATAAGTTCGTTCATATGTGATGCTCCTTCCCGAAGTGGGTGTTCAGTCCTTTGCGCCGACCCAATCGTCGCGGTTTATCGCTTCGGATTCGCCTGCCGCGCAGTCCGAGCCGATCATCTCGGCAAGCTCGTCGCGCGAATATTTCACGATGCCGCGCCCGAGGTATTCGTGGGTTTCCGTTCTGTATACGCACACCACGTCACCGCGGCGGAAATCTCCCTCGACCGCGACTATCCCGGCGGGGAGAAGGCTGCGGTCGTTTTTCATCACCGCGTCGGCGGCGCCCGCATCGACGAACAGATTTCCCGATGCCTGCGCATAGAATGCAAGCCACTGCAGCTTCGTCTTGAGCGAATAACGCGCGGTAAAGAGAGTTCCCACGCCTTCGCCGGAGACGGCTTTCACGATCGGATTTTCGCCCGACGAGGAGGTTATGAATACCGGCACTCCCGCACGTGTCGCAATTTTCGCCGCGCGGATCTTCGTTATCATGCCGCCCGTGCCGTTTGACGATCCGGTGCCCGCTGCCGCATTTTCGATATCCTTTGTGATTTTGTCGATCCTGTCGATCCGGCGCGCGGTCTTATCCTTCGACGGGTTTGCGGTGTACAGCCCGTCAACGTCGGTTAGAAGTATGAGAAGATTTGCGTGAAGCATTGCCGCGAGATATGCGCCGAGGGTGTCGTTGTCTCCGAGCTTCAGCTCCTCGAGCGATACTGTGTCGTTTTCGTTCACGATCGGGACGGCGCCCTTCTTCAGAAGGAGCTCGAGTGCGTTGAATGCGTTCGTGTAGCGCCTCCGGTCAACGAAGTCTCCGCGCGTGAGAAGAAGCTGTGCGCTGACATATCCGCGGTCGAGCAGGAATTTCGTATACTCTTCCATCAGAAGTCCCTGACCTGCGGCGGCGCATGCCTGCTTTGCCGCGACCGATGTCGGGCGCGAGCCGTATCCGAGGCGGCGGAATCCGGCGGCGATCGAGCCGGAGGTAACAAGCACAACGCTGTGCCCCGCATCGCGCAGATCGGCGATCTGCCGGACGATGTTTCCGACCTTTTCGGGGGACATGCTTCCGTCCGCTCCCGTGAGCGATGAAGTTCCCACCTTTACCACTATCAACTGTTTGTTCATTTCGACCTCACTGAACGCAGATCACAGCATACCGCCGAAGAGACGGTTCGCGCCGCTTGAATAATTTATTATATCACCGCCTCCGCCGGGTGTCAAGGACGGAGGAAGAAAAAAGGGCATTCCCGCGATGAGCGAGGAGGATTCTTTTTCGCGGAAGGGCGCGGCTCGGGGAAAGGTATGGTTTGCGGAAAAGGCACGGTTTGCGGAAAAGGTACGGCTTAGCGGAAACGTGCGGCTTGCGGGAAAGATACGGTTCTGTGGGAAGGGCGCAGTTCTGCGGTAAAGGCAGGGCTTGGCAATAAAGGTGCGACTGTCGCCGGAAGCGCATGATACCGCTTTTTGAAAAAGGTGCGATATGCCGCAGAACCACCCTCGGACGGCGCATCTTTTGTGCAGTTGTCGAGCCGCCGTGTGCCTCCGTTGCCCCGTGAGTTCGTCATGCCTTCGCACAGCACACAGCCACATCTTCGCTGCCGCCGTGTGCGGTTTGCCACAGAGTAGGTGTATTTTCGCGCACTGCAAATCGAATTCCGTTGTTTTAACAACGTAATTCAAAAATGAAACCGCCGAAATACCCTGCCCACGCGCCCGCCCCGCTGCGCGCTGCTGTGCATCACCATACCGCACATCGCTGCGCGCCACAGCTTTTGTATATTTTCCGTTCCGCGCGGCGCATACCGCACTTTTGCAAACCTGTCGGACACTGCGTGCTACCATGCATCGCCGTACCGCCGCGCGCTGCGGTGTCCGCCCCCGCTTACCTCCGCCGACCGCATTCCTTTCGTGCCTGCCCGTCAGAAGAACGAAAAACGCGGGAGGAGCCGTAAAAGCTCCGCCCGCGCAGGGGAGACGTGAATCCTTATCTTACGATATCGACGGACTTGCCGGTCTCGGCGGATTCGTAGATCGCGTCGAGAATGCGCATGAGCTCAACTCCGTCCTCGGCGGGAGCCTTGCAGGGCGCGATCCCCTCGATCGCGTTTACGAAGTTCTCCATCTCGGCGCGGAAGAAATCGCCCTCGCCGATGTTTGCACGGATAACGGTGTCTGCAAGCATATCGTTGCACTCGGTGTGGAGAACGAACGGTGAAAGCGTGAGACCCGCCTTTGTCCCGAGCAGCTCGACGTTTCCGGTGTCCTTCTCGATGTTCAGGCTGAAGCTTGCTTCCGCCGTTACGAGAAGTCCGTTGTCGAAGCGGATCATCGCGGTCACGAAGTCCTCAACGTCGAACTTGTATTCCTTCTTCTTTACGTCCGAGGTGCTCTCCCAGGGGAGAACGACGGATTTCAGATTCTTTCTTGCGCCGAGCTTGCTGAAGGTCGCACCGAATACGGTGACGGGCTTCGGATTTCCGCAGAGGTAGCGGGAGAGATCGATGACGTGAACGCCGAGGTCGATCAGCGGACCGCCGCCGGAGTAGGACTTGTCGCCGAACCAGTTGCCGGGGAAGCCGGCGCGGCGGAGATACGATACCTTCGCGCAGTAGATGTCTCCGAGGTATCCCTTGTTTATAAAGTCGAGCGCGGTTGCCGCATCGTTTCCGTGACGGCGGACGAAGCCGATCATGAGAAGCTTGCCGTTGCGGCGGGCGCATTCTTCCATCTCGAGAGCCTCGGCGGTGTTCATCGCCATGGGCTTTTCGCAGAGCACGTTTACTCCCGCGTCGAGCGCAAGCATCGTGCAGGGCTTGTGCTGACTGTTCCATGTACATACGCTGACCGCGTCAAGCTCGCATTCCTCGAGCATCTGCTTTTCGTCGGAGTAGCTTTTCTTGAAGCCGTATCTTTCGACAAAAGCGTCGGCGCGCTCCTTTTCAACGTCGCAGCAGGCGACGAGCTCGACCCGATCGCCGAGCTTCTGATAGCTGGCTGCGTGAAGATTTGCGATTGCGCCGCAGCCGACGATTCCGATTCTGATAGCCATTTTAATTGACCGTACCTTTCCTGTCCGGGTTTATCCGCGAAATTGCGGGATCCGAAAATTTTTGCGTGAGCGGTGCCGAAAGCGTTTTTCGGCAGAGATCGCATTTGCTTTTCAAAGTATATCACAGCCGGACACCGTGTGCAATAAGTTTCTTCGATTTTCCGAAAATAAATTGCGTCTGAGGATCGCGCTCGCCGCTTCCGCGGAGATTTTCCGATGACCGCAGCCCGATGCGGACGGGGCGTCGGCAGCTGCCTACGGACCGTCCGCCGCAAAAAGGAGGGGGATCTTTGAAGATACCCCCTCGGAAATATCCGTTATTTCTTTTTGCTCTTTCGTCTCGGTCCCGCCGTGCGGAAATCGAACATCGCCGGAACCTCGGCGGTCTGGCGGCTGAATTCGCGTCCGTCGCGCTTTGCCTTCAGCTCTTCAAGCTCCCACCACATCTCGGTCACAAGAGTCTCTCCCTCGCGGACGTCGGGGATCACAAGACCGCCGTTTCCGTAGAGGATCTTCTCCGATTCTTCGATGTTGCCGAGCCGCACGTTCGCCATAAGCGCATACACGCGGATTCTTCCGTTCTCCTGTATTTCCTCCGGGAATGTTTTGAGGAGCGCAAGCGCCTGATCGTACATTCTGAGGCAGACGAGAAGCGTCATTGCCTCCTTTGCGATTGACAGATCGCGCGGAAGCATCTTTGATGCGCGCATGCAGAGGAGCGCGCCCTCGTTCTTGTTGTCCTTTTCAAGCTCGACGTGAGCCATCGTGTAGAGACCCCACGGCGATATCTTCAGATTCAGCGACGCGGCGGCTTCGCGCTCCGCATCGTCGATGCGTCTCATCGCAAAATAGATCATGCTGAGCTGGAGATGCGCGTACCAATTGAATCTGTCCACGGTCTCGCACGCTTTCTCGAGCATCTGCGTCCACTCGGGCTGGAGCATATAGGAAGCGGGGCGTTCGAGCACGTCCGGCTCGGGGAAGAAGGACTCCTCGAGCAGAGAGAGCCACTGCGCCTGTTCGGGTCCGCACTCGCCGAAGTCGAGGTGGGGCGTCATCTTCTTTTCGACGCCCATGCTTTCGCGCAGCTTTATTTCAAGCGCACCCCATCCGCTTCCCTCGAAGAGGACGTCCTCAGCGCGGCGAGTCGCCATGTCGCGCGTTGCAAGAAGCTTTGCCTCGAGAGCATCCTCGGTGAGAAGCTCGTTCAGCGCGCGGTCGGCTTCCGCCTGAGCCGTGTGCCATTCGCCGTGGACCTTTTCGGGGTCCGCCTGAAGCGCACCGTATGCCTCGAGCCACTCCCATGTGGACTCGGGCGGCATCGGCAGAGACTCGTACTGCGTGTGCGCAAGCCCCGCCTGAAGCTCGACGTAGAGACCGTCGCAGTCGTCGGCGGTCATGTAGTTCTGCCAGCGTTCGCCGCCTGCGCTCTGACCCCAGATGAAGAGCTTGCGCCCCTGAAGACGTGAGGTTGAGGTCTGCACGAAGCCGTAGCCGTCCTTGCCGAGCTGGCACTCGAATTTGCGCTTGTTTGCGGGAATATTGTAGAAATAGTCCATCGCAATATCGGTGTTCACCGGATAGCTTACGTCCTTGCCGTCGTTTATCGGTATCGGAATTTCGGAGACGTTTCCGCCGTTTATGTACGAGCCGTTCGCCCATGTGATGACGCGGCCGTCCGGATCCTCGGGAACGGCGATGTTGCTCCACCAATACATCGGGATGACTTCCGGGTTCGGATTCGTTATTCTCATTCTCGCGTAGAGGAAGCGCGAGCCCTCGGGGAGGAAGAAGTCCATCTGCACGACTGCGCGGCGGATGCGCTCGAATTCGTAGAAGCGGAGGACGGGCGTGCCGTCGTCAAGCTCGGTCTTGGCGCAGAACAGTGTATCGCAGGTATGAACGTGATGACCGAAAATTCCGCAGTTCCACTCGACGCCGCCGGACATCCATGCATTTCGTATCGCAAGGTTGCAGGGACGTATCACGGGATTGGAGAAGAGAAGCTCCTTGCCCTTCTCCTTGTCGAACAGAGATGCAAGCTTTCCGCCGTAGTGAGGGAAAAACGTCGCGCGGAGATACTCGTTCTCGAGAATGATCACGTCCTCCTCGTTGTCGTACAGCTCGCGGGAGTAGTTCTCCTGCATGCGGTAGGGAAACGGTGTAGGAACGAGGCCGTAGCTTATGTAGAGCCCCGCATATTCGTCGGTGCCGTAGTCCCTGCCGCGCGGACCGGGCTGCTCCGCAAACGACGGAACGGAGGCTTCTCCGTTCATCTTTGCGGAAGGGATCGGGATCTTTGTGATCTCAAAGGATGTTGCCATTGTCAGAACCATTGCTTTCGTCCGGCGAAAGCTTCCTTTCTTTGTCGTGCCGTGCGGTCGGATTTTTCCGTAAGGACCGTCAGCGGTTTCTTTCTATCTGTATGTAAGGCGACGAAGCGTGTTTCTCTTCCGCAGGCTGTGCGGAAGGAGATGCTTCCGCGTTCTGCGGAGCTTTTCCGACTTCCTGCACGGAAGAGGCGCTGTTCTGCATCTGCTCGGGCGCGGGATCTCGGACGGATGCGGCTGCCGCAGGTGATGCGGGAACTGCCGTTTCAGCCGTTTTTACAGCTGCCGCCGGAACTTCTTGCGGGGCTGCGGGAGTACTGTACCGGGGTGCAGGCGCTGCCTGAGCGGCGCCGTATGCGGCATATCCGTTCGGCACGTTTGCGTATGCGCAGAACTCGCCTCCAAAGTAATTCTCGACTTCGTCGACCGCAGTATTCACCTTGCGCTTCAGCGAGAAGATGAACACTCCGATCGAGAGGAGAAAGACTGCATTGAGGATTTCGGAAACGGCGAGGGAGAAGATCAGAAGGAGAGAGTAGCCGGCCGCCGACATGATCATAAGGATTGCGGCGACGATGCACATTCCCGCCGCAAAGCCCGATATGCGTGCTTTGGTGTCGTAGGCGCGCGCGATCGCCTTTACCGACGAAACGGTGACGATGAGGCGGGCGAGCCAAACCGTGCAGAGCGTCATGACCGCAACGGATACGAAGATCACGGCGTAGATTATGAGCGAAAGGAGCGAGGAATCCATACTGCGAAGCTCGGGTGAAAGCTCCGATGTGATGTCAACTCCCGCACCGGATACGATTCCGATTATGATGAAGGCGAAGGAGAGAATGAGCATAAGGAAAAATATGCAGAGGAAAACGAGCGCCACGCACAGGAGAACCTGATGAATGGTGAAGCCCGCAGTCGCTACGCGGTTTTTCTTCGTGCGGCAGGAGAAGAATCCGAGCCACATTCCGAGCGCCAGAAGGAACGACGGCAGAGCACCGATGACCGAAGCCGTGATCGCGAACGAGTTCAGGTTGAAGGATATTTCGACGCTGTCGAGCACCTTCTGAAGGTCGGCGGTGTTTGAAGACAGCGGCGACATGCCCGGTATAAACGGCTGACATACAATGAACAGGAAAACAAGCGTGGATGCGATCGCCGCGATAAGATATGACGGCGAGACCACAGCCGCCTTGAGCGCGGCGAGCTTTGCCATGCGGAGGCTTTCCGCCTTCATATAGGGATTCGGCGCATGAGCGGTATATGCGGGAGGTGCAAAGGCTGCGGCGCCGTTTCCCGAACCGGGCGCATCAGGTGCGCCGGCGGAAACGGATGCGGTATACGAAAAGCTGCCGGAGGGCGCGGTATACGATGCTGCGGGGGCGTCTTTGTAAGGTGCGGCGCTCTCTCCGTTCGGCAGAGCTTCGGCATTTCCGGAAACATTCTGTGCGGCGAAGGCTTTTTTGTCATTCGGAGCATCGTCGGAAGCGGTGATTTCGACGTCGGACGCGGGCGGACATTCGCCGGAGAAGCTTTCGCGCATCTCCGCCTCGGCAGAGCGTACGTCTTCGGCGTTGTCCTCAAAATTTCCGATCGCCTCGGCGCTTTTGCCGGACGCTGCCTTCTCGGCGGAACTTTCGCATACTTCGGCTTCGGCAGCGCTCACGGAAACGGCGGGAACTTCGTCCTCCGTCTGCCCGGCGCGATCCGCGACAACCTCGGACGGTGCGCTGACGCGCTCCGCCTCCGATATCGTTCCGCTCTCCTGTGCGGTGTGCTCCGTATCGGCGCGAACGGGCAGAGCGTGCCCGCAATGAATGCAGAATTTCGAGCTGTCGCTGTTCTGCGAGCCGCAATTCGGACAGTTCATGTTTATCCCTCTTTTCGATAAGATTTTATTTTTCGCCCGTCGGCGATATTACGATAATGTTGCCCATCGCTCCGCGCCGTCCTCCGGTCGCGCGGTGGGAATGGAACAGCTCCGGCTCCGATATCGTACAGCGGTCGGAGATGTCTATGTGATTCTCGGGGACTCCCGACATGAGAAGCACCTCTCGGTTCATTCCCGGAACATCGGCGAAAAGCCGACCGCCGCGCGTCACGATGTGCCTTGCGGCGAAATCCGCGCCCATAGAGGACGCTGCGGTGTCGCGCATGTCCTCGCCGACCTCAAACCGTTCGGCGTGGGCGCACGGTCCGACCGCGGCGAAGATGTCTGCCGCCTCCACGCCGAGGCATCCGAGCGCGGCACAGCCGTACCACGCGATCGCGGCGCAGCTTCCGCGCCATCCCGCATGGAGCGCGCACACGGCGGGGGTGCCGTCGGCGCGCAGTCCGCCGAGCAGGATCGGCGCACAGTCGGCGGTACGGACCATGAGCGCGACGCCGGGCACGTCGGTGTAGAATCCGTCGCATTCCTCGGGATTCTCCGAGACGACCCCGCGCCCGCGCATACCGTCTCCGGCGTAGCATACGAGAGACGAGTGTATCTGATGTGTGCATACGGTATCCTCGGCGCGCACGCCGACACGTCCGGCGAGGATCGAAATATTTTCGTAAATCTGCTCCGGCGTGTCCCCGTGGCCGGGCGCCACGTTCATCGATCGCGTCGCGCTGTCGGTGCTGACTCCGCCGAGCCTTGTGGAAAAGGCGTGACGGACGCGGGGCAGCTCAAGAACGGAGCTTGTGAAAATGCTGTCATGTAAAGTAAACATCGTTTTTCCTTCGGTTTTGTGAGGAATACGGATTTAACCGTGAAATATGTTTATTCTGCATATCGGCACGGCGCTTTAACGCGTCCGCCGCGATTCTTTCGAACCGGCAGCACGGCATCATTGCCGCCTATGCCGAAATTTTTCACGGATCGCGCGGTTAGCGCATGCGAAAGATATCGCGCACGCTTATACCCCCGGCGGACAATGTCCCCCGGACGGTATCCGGCGATACGGGCACTTTCGGCGAAAGATACCGCTTTCCTGAGCCGGCATACCACCGGCGCGTTCGCCTTATTTCGCACGCATGAGCTTGCTGTTCCGAAAATCATGCGCCTTCCCGGTGCGCGTCCGAGGCTTGATCCCCTTAACCGATCGGCTGCTGCATTTTGCGCAGGATCGAGAGGGCGCGCTCGAAGTTGTCGGGCAGCGGCGCGTGAAACGTCATTTTCTCGCCCGTTCTCGGGTGGGTCAGCGTGAGCGACTGCGCGTGGAGCATCTGCCCGTCGAAAAGCGACGGATGCTTCTTCACGAATGCCGCGCCGTCTCCGCCGTATACGGGATCACCGAGGACGGGATGCCCGAGGTACGCCATGTGTACCCTGATCTGGTGAGTGCGCCCCGTCTCGAGATTGAGCGTGAGCAGAGAGCACTGCGGAAATTCTTCATCGACGCGGTAATGCGTGCGCGCGCTCCGTCCGTCTGCGGCGATCGCCATCTTTTTACGGTCGCGTGTGCTTCGCGCGATCGGCGCATCCACCGTGCCGCACATTTCCTTCATGTGACCGACGACGAGCGCGCGGTATTCGCGGCTCATCGAGTGATCCGCAAGCTGAGCGCTCAGGCGTTCGTGCGCGAAATCGTTCTTCGCCGCGGCGATAAGTCCCGTAGTCTGTCGGTCGATCCGGTGGACTATGCCGGGGCGCGCCACTCCGCCGATCCCGGAAAGCTCGCTGCCGCACCGGTAGAGCAGAGCGGAGACGAGCGTTCCCGAATAATGCCCCGGCGCGGGGTGAACGACCATGCCGGACGGCTTGTTTATCACGATTATGTCGCTGTCCTCATAGATCACGTCGAGCGGTATGTCCTCCGGCTCCGCCTCGCATGAGGCGATCGGCGGAAGGATCACTGTGACGGAGTGATTTGCGCGGACGCTGTCCTTTTTCGAGAGGGCTTTGCCGCCGCTTGCCACGTTCCCCTGCGCGCACAGGCGCGCCGCCGCGCTGCGGCTCATTCCCGTGAGCGCGGCTACCGCAGAATCGGCGCGCGCTCCGTCGAGCCGATCGGGAACCGTGCAGGTGAAAGCTCCGCCGTCCGCGCCGTCTTCCTCCGGATCGTCGATGTCCGACGTGTCGGGACGGTTCGCAACGGTGCAGGAACGCAAAGCGTCCGCCGAATTTGCGGAGCTTGCTGTGTCCGCCGAATCAGCGGATTTTTTCAAATTTGCCGAATCCGTCGAATTTACCGCTTCAGCCGTATCTGCTGAGCCTGCCGCGTCCGCTGCATTCGCTCCGTTTTCCGCGGAGGAGTGAAGGCAAGAGCCTCTCGCCGCACTTGGGTCGGACATTTCGCCAAAGCCCGCCGATTTCGTACCGGCGTCCGATTCCGCCGTGCAGGTGAGACGATCTCTTTCGTCGGTCATTTTCCGTTTTCCTCCGACGAAACGTCCTGCGCGGTTTCCGACCCCGATTCTTTCGCGCCGTCCGTGCGGGCTGTTGAACCGTTATTGCCCGCGCTGTCCGCACAGCCCTTCAGAGAAGCGGTATTCTCTGCGTTATCCGCTCCGCGTTTCTCCGGGACATCGCTGTCCGCACCGCTCTCACCCTCCGCAATTTCGTCGGACGCGGCGCATCCGGCGGCGGTCGCAGCATTCGCATTTTCGGCGACCTCCGCAGCATCTTCGCACGAAGCCTCATCGCCGTTTCCGGCTCCGCCGACGCGCTTTTCCTTCCTGTCGGCTCTCTCCGACAGGATCATCCAGAGGATAAGCAGTGCGCATCCGACGCAGACGCACGAATCCGCGATGTTGAATACATAAAACTTCACGAAGGTGACGTCGATGAAATCGACGACGTAGCCGAGACGGACGCGGTCGATCATGTTGCCGATCCCGCCTCCGGCGATAAGTCCGAGCGAGATCAGAAGCAGACGCGAGCGCGGCTTCGATATTATAATATATGCAAATATGGCGGCGATCGCCGCGGCCGACAGGACGAGAAATACCCACCTGTGATCGGCGAGAATGCCGAACGCCGCGCCGCGGTTCTCGACATATGTGAAATCAAGCACTCCGGGCAGCGCGGTGACCGAGCCGGGCTTGAGAAGACGCACGGCGGCGAGCTTCGTGAGCTGATCCGCCGCGACCGAGAGGAGAACCGTGACAATTACTGAAATCATGCTTGCCTTTACCCGAAAAGGGTCCTTTCCCCGTGAAGGGCGTGCAATGCGCACGCTCCGGTCACGTTATTTGCCGTCGTTCATTATCTCGTCGATGTCGAACGAGAAGATCTTGTCGAGATCGCTGTCTTTCACCTGCCGGGACGAAGAAGCGGTTTTGTCGGACGGCTCATAGTCGTATGTGTCGTCGTCCGCGTCGCTGTATGTGTCGTCATCCTCGGCTTCAACGCCGTCGGTGCTTTCGGCGGAGTCGTCGTTCACCTTCTTATGCGCGTCTGTGTCTTCGGTGTCGGACTCTTCCGCACCGTCTTCGGCGCTGCCTTCACTGTTCCCGGCGTTCTCGCCGTCCTCCTCGCCGTCTGCCTCAAATTCGTTGTCGGGCGCCGGCGTAAATCCGCTTCCGTTTATTCCGGACATGAGCTCGGCATCCGCCTCCTCATGCATATCCTCGGTCTCACCGAATTCCATCTCGCCCGCGCGTCGCGCAAGGGAGTTGATCTCGTCGAGCTTGCTTCCGATGTTTTCGGAGAACTCGCCCGCGAGAGAGAGGATGTCTTCGCGCAGCTTCATGAACATTTCGCGCTGAACCTGAGCCGATGTCTCCGCTCGGAGAACGGTCTCCTCGCTCTTCAGCTTCGCGTCGCGTAGGAGTGCGTCGCTTTCGCGCTTCGCGTCGGCGAGCATTTTTTCCGCACTTTCCTTTGCGGCGGTCTTGAGCGACTGCGTGCTCTGCTTTGCCTTGTCGGTTATGAGCATGGCTTCGCGCTTTGCGGCGGCGATCGCCTTCTCGGATTCGAATTTCGAGCGGCGCGCTTCGGCAGCGCTTTCCTCGCGCGCTTTCTTCAGCATCTGTACCGCGAGGGCCTTTGCGCGCGCAATGTCGGTTCTGTCGCCCGGCTCCGCGCGGACCTCGGTTTCGGCTTTTACCGTGACAGCAGCGGCTGCAGGTGCTGCGCTCTCGTCGCCGCAGCTGTCGGAATGATTTTTCTCAAGCTCGGCGTATTTTGCCTTGAGGGATTCGTATTTTTTCTCGAGCGTGACAAATGCGGCGGTCATTTCGCCGACGGAAGCCGATACTTCGTCGAGAAAATCGTCGACTTCCTCCTTGCTGTAGCCCCTGAACGATGATTCGAATTTCTTTTCGTCGATATCCTTTTTGTTCAGCATAGAATTTCCCTTTCTTTGATTATACATATTTTTTCACGGATAAGCGGATGCGATCCTTTTTTGTGCTTCCCGTAATTTTGTCTATCATGAATTTGCCGAAGCCGCGGACCGATACCGCCTCACCCTCGGCAACGGTGCGGCTGACCTCGGTGCATTCTCTCCATTCGAGCGTGCACAGTCCCGACGAGACGAGACGCTGCGCTTCCTCGCGCGAGACGCGGCATAGCGCTTTAACGATGCAGTCGAACCTCATCGAGGAAACGGTGATGTCCGATTTTTCGAATTCCCTCACCGTAGTGAAATCCGAATCGGCGAAAAACTCGGTCTTAACCGTGTCGCGCGCAACCCTGACAAGCTCATCCGAAAGCAGCGGAGCGATCCGCGCCGTGCAGGCGATGACGCAGCTTTTATCGGATGTGACGGCGATATCGCCGAGCGCGGAACGCCCGATCCCGAGATTGAGCGCGGCGCCGAGCCAGTCGCGATGCCCGAGCTTGACAAAGCCGGAGCCCGTGACCGAAAGCGAGGTCACATGTTCCGAGGGAACGATCCCGCCCGATTCGCAGAGCGAAAGAAAAAGCGATTCGCGCTCGGGCGAAAACAGGCTTCCTCCTGTTTCATGAGCGTCGGCAAGCCAATCGGGGAGAAAGAAAGCGCTTCTGCGCTCCGCTCCGCGGAAAGCTCCCCAAAAGAAGAGCTTCGACCTGTATTCGGGGAGAGAGTCGAACGCCTCGCACTGCTCGGCGGGCGTGAGAAACGGCGTGACCGCGGTGCCGTATTCCGAGCGCGATGCGGCATCGCGCATTTTGCGTATAAAAAGTTCGTCCGTCATGTCAGAAGCGTTTGAATTACGGAAATCAGAAGGAACGTTATGAAGAACGGCACATCGACGGGCAGATTGCGCACGGATTCAAAGCGATCGAGGAGGATCCTCATCGGAACGATGAACGGCTCGGACATCGCATATGAGAACTGATCGAATATCCCGCCCTGAAGTGAAGGGACAAAGCTGATTACGGCGCGTACGAACATCGCTATCTCGATCACTATCAGAAGAAACTGCGCCGCGGCCCTGATAAAATACAGAAAAAATTCCAAGTGGCATTACCCTTTCGTTTGTGGGGATTGAAAAATGCGTTTGTGCGCGAAGGCGGGAGATACGGCGTATCGCGGATGATGATGCGGCGGGCAAATCCGTGCGCCCGATCGGAGATAGCGCCGTCCCGACGCGCACGCCGGACGGCGAAAGTCCCGCGCTGCCGTGCGGTGCACCGTGCGCCCGCCCATTTGAAAGCTTGCGCTGCCCACGCATTCCGAAGTACGCTCATCTGAACGGCGAACCGTACAGCCGAAAACTCATGCTGTCCGCGCGAGTGCCGTGCGGTTGTCCGTCCGCTTCCCGCACAGTCGAAACCGTGCACTGCCGCACGATTCCCGCGCCGTTTTTCGTACCGCCGCGCCGCATTTCCGAACCTGCGCACCGTCTCGCCGGAACTCGTCCGACCTTGCGTCCGCATTCGGAGCTCTTCGCTTAAATACGCGCAAAGCCGTGCCGATAAAACCGGCACGGCCAGAGCCTCAGGTTATAAATCGAATCAAAGCTCACCGAAGGCGCGCTCTTCCTTAGTCTCCTCCTTGGGAGGCTGAGGACGGCTGCCCGCGCGGAGCTGAGCGTCTCCGACATCTACATTCGAGGGAGTGATGACATAGGCGTTGGACGCGATCTTCTTGAGAGAACCGTCGATCGAGTAAGCGACTCCGGAAAGGAAGTCAATGAGACGGCGCGCGGTCTCCTTGTTGGTGTTCTCGAGGTTGAGAACGACGGTGCGCTTGTTGAGAAGATGATCTGCGATCTGCGGAACGCTTTCAAAATGCTCCGGCTTTACGACCTTCATCTCGATCGCGCTTCCGGAAAGGCTTATGCCGCCGGTGCTTGAGGAGAAAACTCCCGCGGACGTACCTGCGGCGGGGGAGTATGCGGCGGGGGTGTATGCAGAGCCTGTCATTCCGCCGGTTCCCGTGGGAGCGGCATATCCCTGCTGAGTCTGATTCATATTTACCTGCTGGGTCTGAGCGTCCATTCCGGCATCGCCGTAATCGTCAAACCCGTCGTAATACTCGTTATCGTAAATATCGTCGTACTGCTCGTCAGTACCGGTAGCCCGTTTAATCTTATCCATGATTCCCATGTTAACAATCCTCCGAAAATTTTATAAGCTTAAATGCAGCGTTTCACCGATGTCCGAATATGGCGGAACCGACGCGAATCTCGGTCGCGCCCTCATGTATCGCCGGAACAAAGCTGTCGCTCATTCCCATTGATAAAATATACTCTCTTATATTATGAGGCTTTCCGTTAAAAATGTCAATAAAAATCCGATAAGTTTCTGAAAAATATTTTCGATATTCGTCGATTTTTTCGCAAACGGGCGCCATTGTCATCAATCCGGCGACCTCGATCGAGGAAAATTGTTCCAATTCATCGACAAAAGAAGGGGCGTCCTCGGGCATGATGCCGCTTTTTGCTGCCTCGCGTCCGCTGTTTATCTCGACCAGAACGGGGATCTTCCGTCCGAGCGCGCCGAAGCGCTTGTCGATCTCGGCGGCGAGCGGGATCGAATCGACGGATTCTATCAAATCCGCTTTGTCGGCGATGGTGCGCACCTTACGCCGCTGGAGCGTGCCGATCTGATGTATCTTTGCATGACCGCGCAGCGCGTCGAACTTTGCGCACATTTCCTCGGTGCGGTTTTCCCCGATGTGGGTGATGCCGAGCGAATCGACCGCGAAGAGGATGTCCTCGGCGCATACCGTCTTTGTCGCGGCGAGGAGGGTTATGCTGTCCTCGCTGCGTCCCGCTTTCGCCGCGGCATCCGAGATGCTCTCGAGCACGCGGCTGTAATTGTCCTTTATCTGCTGCTGTCTTTCGGTTAGAATCATTTTCATGCCTTCCTTTAGAATTTGCGCTGCGGCTTCGTCCGCGCACCGATGCCGCCCCCCGATTGCGGACGATGCAGCTCCGCCTCGGTATTGAGCCGCGCTTACGCCGTGCTTTTGCGCCCGCTTTCTCCGACGTGCCGACGTACCTTCGCGCTGCGCCGACGTTTTTGCGCCGCAGTGCTTTCCCGCCGCCGCACGGAAGACCGATTCCGACGGCGCGGTATTGATTTATCCGCCGAGCCTACGACAGTATGCGCCCGTCGTAAAGTCCCTTTCCGGATGTGATTATCTGTTCGTTTCGGGAGAGGTACGGAGCGCTCTGCGCGCTGCCCTCGTTACCCGTTTCGGCTGACGCTTCCCCGACGTCGGACGATACGAGATAAGCATCGTCGAATTCCCGTATCACCTCGATACGGCGGAACGACACGGTCATTCCGTCGAAGACGTATACGCCGATCACCCCGTCGTTCATGCGGATCGCGCTTTTCGGAACGGAGAATCCGCTCATGACCTTCGTCGTGATCTCGACCGTCTGCGACCGCGCAAAGGAGAAGTCCGACGTTATCTTTCCGGAGGAAAACACAAGCGCACATTCTCCCGTTTCGTCGTCGACCGCGCTTTCAAGCGTCATTTCGAGGCTCTCTCCCCTGTTGTACGGGAAGGACACCTCATATGTGCGACCGATCTCCATGCCCGATACCGACTGCGCGGACACCTTGACCGCGACGTACCATTTGTAGTCCGTCACGATCTTCCCCGCATCCGTGTCCGTCGGCTCGCCCTGCGCGGTGGAAAGCGCATCATATCCCGAGGGGGAGAGGTCCTTTATCTTCTCGGGGGTAAAGACGCTCTCATATCCGTCGGTTTCGGAGAAAAACCATCCGGCGGACGGAGTAGTGACCGTCGCGGACGGCGTGCCGAGAAGGCTTTTCTTCGCGCTTATCTGCGCACTCAGCGATGAGATTATCGAGTCGATGCTCTCGCCCGACGAGACCGTCGCCTTCCGCTCGCTTATCTCGCAGAGCAGCTCCGATCTCATGCCGAGCGCGCCGCCGATGTCGTTGTCGCGGACGAGCCGCTTCATCTTGGTCATGATGTCGTATATGCGGCGGTCGGTTTTCGATGCCTCCTTCGCACTGTGCCCGGCGACGGAATAGTCCTTGAGCAGACGAAGCTGCGCCTGAAGGTTCGTGATCTCCGCGCGCAGCGCTTCGTCGGTGTTCGAATATATTCCGGCGACCGTCGAATACGCCGCGACGTGGGAGGCATCGGCGACCTCGGGGAATGCCTTGCCCGTCCCCGACGCGCGTATCGGAGTTTCGCTCATCACGATATATGCGTCGGCGCGCACCGTGAAGCTGCGCGATACCTGAAGCGCCGGGGAGGTCGTGATCTTCGACGTGATCCCGTTCCAGAGGTGGTATCCTATGTAAAGTATCATTCCGACGGAAAAAACGGCGGCGAAAACATACAGCGCGACCCGTTTCAGATATTTTTTGTCCATGCCGTTCCCCCTTTCGGAAAAATCATGCGCCGTGCGCGGCGATCAGTCGAGATCGTCCGCGCCGTCAAGATCGTCCGCTTCTCCGATATCGCCCATGATTTCGCCGAGGCGGACGCGGCGCGAGATCTTCGTTTCCTCGACCTGGCGGTGAAGAAGCTCCTTCACCTCAAGCGGATTCTTTACGTTCTTTATCAGAAGATCGGGAGTGGACTTGTCCGACGAAAGCACACGGATGCTGCCGACTCCGAAGATGCGCTGCCACAGCGAGCGGCGGAGATTTATATCTCTTACTCGGTAAAGAAGTATCTCCTCGCTTCTCAGGTTGAAAAATCCCGTGTCGAGGAAAAGCCTGTCCTCGGTCAGCGCGTACCGCGTGAATGAAAGCGGCAGCCCCATACGGCGCCGACGGTCGTTCCAGAGAAAGTTCATTTTCACCTTTTTCATAAAAACCTCCGATTAAATCGAACGCAGCCGTTCTTTTACTTGATAATATTTTAACTCAAAACTCAGAAGATTGCAACAGATATTCGTTTTTTCTTCGTTCTGTGTGCAAAACAAGCAATATACGGCGCAAAAAGTCCGAATAATATGTTGACAATGTACGCTCCGAAATGTTATAATATATAAGGTAAACATTGCCCGGACCCCGCGGCGTGCCGTAGCAGGGTGAAACTGCACCCGCGCGCATCGCGGCGGCTGTCGGAAAACCGCCGGAAAGGAGAAGCTTTCATGCAGTTCAGAATACTCGTGACCTCTTCCAAGGGCGGCGTCGGCAAGTCAACGACTTCGCTGCTTCTTGCGCTGAGTCTTGCAAAGCGGGGGAAGCGCGTCCTTCTGTGTGACTGCGATATCGGTTCGAGATGCCTCGACATGCTCCTCGGCATAGAGGACGAGGTCGTTTACGACATCGGCGACGTGTACGGCGGGAATGTCTCCGCCGAACGCGCGATCATCCGACCCGACGGGCGCGGCGGACTTATGTTCTGCGCGGCGTCGCTCTCGCTTTCCGTGTCGGAAATGAAGGCGGAAAAGCTGTGCGGCGCGCTCGACGCTCTTGCTGAGGCATCCGATGCGGATTTCGTCATATGCGATACGGCGGGCAGTGCTATACCGGATATGATCGCCGGGGGCTTTGCCAACCTTGCGCTTGTATGCACCACGCAGCAGCCCGCGTCGGTTAGATCGGCGGAGGCTACGGCGATAAGACTGCGCGCGGCGGGGCTTGCCTCGATCCGGCTTGTGCTTACGTCGTTCGAATTCCGCGAGGCTTCGCGCCGTGAGCGAAGCGGCATCCTCGAGATAATCGATGCATCCTCGCTCCGCGCGATAGGTGCGGTGCCTTTTGACCGGGAAATGCTCCTTGCACAGGAAAAAGGCGCTCTTCCGACCGGAAGGTCGGCGGCACTTCAGGCTTACGACAATATCGCCGCAAGACTCTGCGGAGAGGATACAAAGCTGTTTTATAAGATCCGGGGGATATCCTCGGGGCGCGCGCTCTGACGGCGGCGCATCAACGGCAGACAGGTAATATTTCATTTTTATAAATTCCGAAAAGAAAGGCAGATAGAATCAAATGGAAATTGCAATCATCGCACACGATACGAAAAAGGAACTCATGACGCAGTTCTGTATCGCCTACTGCGGCATACTTTCAAAACATAATATCTGCGCGACCGGCACGACCGGAAAATATGTGAGTGAGGCCACGGGACTCGAGATCGAGAGAATGCTTGCGGGCTCCCAGGGCGGCGAACAGCAGATCGCGTCCCGTATTTCGTACAACGAGATAGATATACTTCTGTATTTCCGCTCCACGACACCCGCGTCCACGTTCAGCGACGTGGAGTATAACCTTCTCCGCCTCTGCGACGTTCACAATGTTCCCGTTGCGACGAACATTGCGACGGCTGAGGTTCTGATCACGGCACTCGACCGCGGCGATCTCGATTGGCGCGAGATCGTCAATCCGAAGTCGGATTACAACCGCCGCCGCCGTCCCAAGATAAACTGAATCATGCGCGGTGCCGCGGCACCGCTTCGGGACCGCTCCGAACGGGCGGTCCTTTTGAATCCGCGCGGGAGTGTTCGCGCGATCGGCAAGCGGCAGAATCAAGCCGTCCGCCCTTCACACTGACGCACTGTGGATTTCGCCGCGGACGAGCAAAGCCCGGCACCGTTTTTATGAAAGGGTTTGAATATGTCCGAAATAAAGATTCTTGCGCTCGGCGACGCCGTCGGCTCCTCGGGAGTCGGTTATCTCGCCGATAACCGCTGCCTTGCCAAAGCGATACGAAGCCTCGGCGCGCACTTCACCGTGGTCAACGCGGAAAACTCCGCCGACGGCAACGGCATACTGCCTCAAAGCGCCGAGGAGTTGTTTGACGCGGGTGCCGACATTCTCACCGGAGGCAATCACACCTTCCGCCGCCGCGAAATATATCACATGCTCGACGACTGCGAAAATCTTCTCCGCCCGGCGAATCTGCCCGCCGCGGCGCAGGGTCACGGATGGACGGTGTACGATGCGGCGGGGATACGGATACTTGTCATGAACCTGCTCGGCACGGTGTTCATGGAGCCGCTTGCCTCGCCGTTCGAGACGGCGGACGCGATACTTGAAAAATGCCGCGGCGGATACGACGTTGCGCTTGTCGATTTCCACGCGGAGGCGACCTCGGAAAAGCTCGCGCTCGCGCGGTATCTGACGGGGCGCGTCAGCGCGGTGTGGGGGACTCACACCCACGTCGCCACGGCGGATTGCCGTATACTCGGCGGACACACGGGATTCATAACCGATCTCGGCATGGTCGGCTCCGCCGACGGCATCCTCGGTGTCAAGTCGGAAGCGGTGCTTCACAAATTCCTCGTCAAAACTCCCGTCAGGTTTGAGACCGAGCACGGAAACGAGGGCGCAACGGGAGCGCTGTTCACGGTTGACAGCGGAAGCGGGAAGTGCATATCCGCCGAGAGCGTGAGCTTCTGACTTTTCCGAAGCGCGGACGGATCGCCGCCGGATCGCACAACGTATCACGAATCGGTGCATCCGCCGCGCCTGTGCCGGTGGAAAACGGTATTTCACTCCAATACGAAAAAGGAGGATCGGTCGATCCTCCTTTTATGCGTTGTTTTTTCAGAATGCGACTTCGGTGCCGCCCGCCTCTGCGGATTCGAATCCGCGCATGATAACGCGGAGAACGGTGCGCATCTGATCGTGCGTGACGAGCTGCTCGCACTTTCCGTCGATCGCGTCAACGTAGTTGCGGTAGAAATCGTGGACATCGGAATGCGGACGCGGTACCTTGTAGGTGTCGACGGTCACGCTGTCGCGCGGAGCCATCGTCTTTGTAAGTCCTGCCGCAGTCTGAACGGGGAGAACGTCGCTTTCGTGCCAATACTTGCACTTCACGACATCGGTTTCGCTCTGCCAGTCGGAGAGGTAAGCCGTGCCGGACTTGCCGCGCATATAGAATCTCGGCATTGCGATGAAGTTGTATGTGCCGACCTCGATGTACGCGCGCGCGCCGCTCTCAAACACGAGGCGGAGTCCGAAGCCGTCGTCAACCTCGTCGTTGGTGATGTGCTCGAAATCGCAGCGAACGGATTTAACGTCCCATCCGATGACGTTGAGCACCTGGTCGATCAGGTGAACGCCCCAGTCGAGAAGCATTCCGCCGCCGTGCTCCTTGGTTCCGCGCCAATCGGACGGAATACCGCGGCTTCCGTGGATGCGGGATTCGATATTGATGATCTCGCCGATCTCACCGGAGTCGTGGATCTGCTTCATTGCGAGAAAATCGACGTCGAAACGGCGGTTCTGGTGAACCGTGAATTTCACGCCGTTTTTCTTCGAGCACTCGATCAGTCTTTCGAGAGATTCGAGAGAGAGCGTTACCGGCTTCTCCATGATAACGTTTTTGCCTGCGTTCATGCACGCGATTCCGACTTCCTCATGAACGTCGTTCGGGATTGCAATGGTGACAAGCTCGATCTCCTTGTCTGCGAGAAGCTCCTCACGCGAAGCGTAAGCACGGATCCCGCGGCTCTCCGCAAGAGCGCGCTTCTCGGGAAGAATATCGTAGATTCCCGCGAGAGAAACGACATCGCTGTTCTGTATGTGGTTGACGTGCCACGAGCCCATTCCGCCGTAGCCTATTACCGCCGCTTTTTTCATAGTAAGTACCTCACTGCTCAAAGACGGACTTTTCCGCCGTAGTTCATTACAATTATACTCTTTCTTTCGGCGGTGTCAAGAGTTTTTTGCTTTCCGTGTCCGTTTTTTGAGGATCAGGCGTCCTTTTTTCTTCCGGAAATCGATCTGACCGCAAGAAGAACGGCGCATACGGCGATGGCTGATGCGCTGATTACGATGATGAGTCCCCACGGAGCGGCGGAGATTCCGGTGATGTCGAATTCGCCGGAATCCGCGTTCTGAAGATGAGCGAATACGGCTGCCACGTCAAACACGGCAGCGGCGAGCGCAACCGCCCCCGTGATCGCCGCGAGTACGCGGCTCTTTGTGCTTTCCTCGACGCTCTCCTTCTTTATCGGAGCGAGTCTCGGCTGACGGAAGTCGAGCGATGAGCCGATGTAGTACGCGCTGAGCGCGAGCACGATCATTTCGGGGAGCATATACGTCGCATTATATATAAAGGAAAAGATCACGGCGTCGGCGGCGGGAACGGAGATATCTCTCCATACGGTGAAGCCGGAGACAACGTGGCAGGCGTAGCGCAGGACGGAAACGAGAACGATGCCGCAGAGAAGTCCGGTGCTCTGCTTCTTCATGTTTCTGAAGATTCCCGCAAGTCCGCATACGGCGAACGCGACGATGTAGTCGAGGAGGATCACCGCGACGACGGACGCGGCACCGGTGACGTAGGAGAGCGGTCCCGGGTCGAGCAGGAGCTGTATCGCACCGTGAACGAGACCGCAGAGGATTCCCCACGCCGTGCCGTAGCGGTACGCGATTATCACGATCGGGAGCATGGACGCGAGGGTTATGCTTCCGCCGTAGGGGAGCTCAACGAGCTTGAACATGCTGAGTATGGTCGCGGCGGCGATCATTATTGCGCTTTCGGTGAGGCGCAGGGCAAGCTTGTTTTTCTGCATTTTGATTTTTCCTTTCGCATACGGGGCATATTTGCGGATGCGGCGGTCCCGACCGAACGGTGTACCGGTATTTCGCGGAACGAAAAAGTCCCGCGGAAATACCGCAGGACATAAATAATTCGGACATATTTGCCGAAGCTGTTTCCTACGCCGGTATTACCCGTATCAGGTTCAAGGGTCCGGATCGCTCCGTCTCAGCCATCATGCCGCAGCATGATTTAGGCGCCCCTTATTCTGTTTACGAAGTCATGATATCACAGTTTTTCTCTCCTGTCAAGGGGCGGCGGAAAAATTCTTGCACGCCGCGCAATCCGCGCGAAATTTCCGCTTCTTCCGCGCGGCGCGTCCGCGATGGCGCCGAGTTTGCCGGGGAGGAAGGAAAGTGCGCTTTTTGTCGTGACTTCGCACATTCCCGCTTCGCGGGAGAGCTTCGGACGGATTTTCAAGGATGTTTCCCCCGAAAAGCAAAAAAATCTCAAAAAACTCTTGCAATTTCGGGAAAGGTGTGATATAATCGCCACAGTATGAGTATATTGTATTAAGGAGAGTGGGTTTTGTTCCCGCTCTTTAATTTTACCCGCGCGGTATTGCGGCGGGTCGGATCGGAGCTTGATATGGCTGAAAGAAAATCCATTGCGCTTCATGTCCGTGAGCTTGTCGCTCCGACTGCAGACGAACTCGGACTGAAGCTCTGGGATGTTGAATATGTGAAGGAAGGCGCGGACTATGTGCTCCGCATAACGATCGATTCCGACGAAGGCATAACGATCGACGACTGCGAGCGCTTCCACCGCGCGATAGACCCCGTCATCGATGAGGATGACCCGATAGAGAATTCATACAAGCTTGAGGTTTCCTCCCCCGGCGTCGAGCGCGTGCTCACCCGTCCGGAGCACTTCGAGGCAATGAAGGGAGCCGAGGTCGAGATAAGGCTCTTTTCCGCGGTTAACGGATCGAAGATCCACCGCGGCATACTGAAAGGATACAGCGAAGGAGACGTTATCGCGGAGGAGAACGGCGAGGACACTGTTTTCCCGAAGGCAGCTGTCTCCAAGGTGCAGACCGTATTTGAATGGTAAGCGCCGCATAAGCGAAAAACAGAAAATCACGACGAAAATTACGAAAGGAAAGATTTATACCCGTTATAAATCGCAACAGGTGAAACCGGATGAATGCCGAATTCTTTGACGCCCTTGACGCCCTTGAGAAAACCAAGGGTATTCCGAAGGAATATATGCTTGAGAGGGTCGAGGCGGCTCTTTGCTCCGCCTACAAGAGAGAGCGCGGAGGAGACAACGTGCGCGTCGCTCTCAATCCCGAGAAAAAGGATATTAAGGTTTACTCCCGGCAGACGGTAGTCGAAGAGGTCACGAATCCTCTGACCGAGATCTCGCTCGACGATGCGAGAAAGATATCGAAGAGATATTCCGTCGGTGACATCGTGGAGACCGAGGTCAAGACGAAGAATTTCGGACGCCTGTCGGCGCAGACCGCAAAGCAGGTCATCATTCAGGGCATCCGTGAGGCGGAGCGTACCAATATAATGAAGGAATACGAGAAGAAGCGCGAGGAGGTCGTTCCCGCCGTTGTCACCAAGCTTCTCGAGGATACCGGAGATATCGTGGTCGATACCGGAACGAGCGAGACGGTGATGCGTCATGAGGAAATGATCCCCGGCGAGCATTTTGAGGTCGGCGACCGCATAAAGGTCTTCATCACCGAGGTGCGCCGCGAGGGTCAGGTCGGACCGATCGTCACCCTTTCGCGCACCCATCCCGGAATGATAAAGCGCCTCATGGAGCTTGAGATCCCCGAGATTCAGGACGGCGTGGTCATAATCAAGGGAGTCGCGCGCGAGGCGGGAAGCCGCACGAAGGTTTCGGTGTTCTCCCGTGACGAGGCGGTCGATCCGGTCGGAGCCTGCATCGGCGAGCGCGGACAGCGCATCGCGCAGATCGTGGATGAGCTCGGCGGTGAGAAGATCGACGTGGTGAAGTTCTCCGAGATTCCCGAGGAGTACATCGCGGCGGCACTTTCGCCCGCAGAGGTGAAGAATGTCGAATTCGACGGCGAGAGATCGGCAAAGGTCCTTGTCGATTCGGATCAGCTTTCCCTGGCGATCGGTAAGGAGGGGCAGAACGCGCGTCTTGCCGCACGCCTCACCGGATACAAGATCGATATAAAGGGCAGCCTCGGCATAAAATAAAGAGGAAGCGCCATGAATAAACCCAAGAAGGTTCCGCTCCGCCGCTGCCTCGGCTGCGGCGAGAGCTTTCCGAAAAAGGATCTGATCCGCATCGTCCGCACGCCGGATCAGACGGTCGCCCTTGATTTCAGGGGCAAAATGTCGGGACGCGGCGCGTACATCTGCCGCAATGCGCAGTGCCTGCGTAAGGCGCAGAAGGCGAACCGCATCTCGCGCAACCTCGAGATCGAGATACCCGACGAGGTGTTCAAAAGCCTCGAGGAGGAGATCGAGTCGGCAGAGGCGGAGGAGCGCACGGATGAATGATACCGAGCTTGAAGCCCGAGGCTCCGACACCGCGGCAGCGGATGCGGAGACGAAGCGCAGCAACGGCGCGAAACGCGCCCGGCTGCTCGGCATGATCGGACTTGCGAAGCGCGCAGGTCGGCTGGTCTGCGGAACGGATGCCGTAATTTCGGCGGTCTCGTCTGCGAAAAAACCGCAGCTCGTCATAGCCGCGGACGATATCTCCGAAAGAACGAAGAAGCAGCTTTCGGATAAATGCGCCCACTACGGCGTAAAGCTTCTGATAATCTCCGCCGGGCGGGATGCTCTCGCCTCGGCGATAGGCAAGAAAACCTCTTTTGTTTCCGCCGCGGCGGTGACGGACGGCTCCTTTGCGGAGCAGATAAGCTTCCTTGCAAACAGTTAAGCATCATGGAAAGGAATGGTATTTTATATGGCACAAGCCCCAATGTTCCGTATCAACCAGCTCTCAAAGGATCTGGGCATCAAAACGAAGGAACTCCAGTCTATCCTTGAGGAGGCGGGCATCGGCGAAAAGACACCCATGACGGTGCTGACGCCCGATGAATTCAATCTCTTTCTGGATTGCGCAACAAAGAATCATCAGATCAAGAACCTCGACGCATATCTGAACGGAAAGACTTACGTTCCGTCGGCAATACGCGACGCGGCGGTTTCCGCGCGCGAAGCGGAGGAAAAAGCCAGCGCGGAGGCTGCGGCAAAGGCAAGAGCGGAGGCTCAAGCCAAAGAAAAAGCCGAAGCCGAGGCGAAAGCAGCCGAAGCCGAGGCCAAGGCACGAGAGGAAGAAGCGCGCCTTGCGGAAGAGCTTCATGAGGCTGCTCTCCGCAAGGCTGCCGCAAAAGCAAAGGCGGATGCCGAAGCGCGCCGTAATGCCGAAAAGGTGACGGCTGAGCGTTCGGCTGCAAATGCGGGAGACGACCGCTTTAACCGCAATCGCGGCGCGGGACGCACACCTTCCTCCGACGGACGCACGACAAAGGCGGAGGCGGAAAAGGCGAGGGTTGACGCGCACAACCGCATAGCGGATGCGAAGGCTAAAGCGGCGGAGCGTCCGCAGGGGCAGGGCGTTCAGGCTCCGATACAGAATCAGAGCATCTCCACGCCTCGCACCGTGGCGATGAATATACAGAACCAGGGTATGCAGGGAGCGCGCAAGAAAAAGCAGCAGCCTTCCGTCGAGACGAAGCGCACGGGAAGCGTCCGCATCGTCGATACGCGCGGCGGCGGAAATGTCGATCTTTCGAAGTACGACGAAAAGCTCGACAGCTTTGTAAGCGTTTCCGATAACGAAACGACGAAGCAGAAGCTCAAGAAACAGAATACACGCGATATGCGTTCCGCGAAAACTCGCGACAAGGAACGCCTTGCGATGGAGAAGATAAAGAAGGCGAACGCCGAGAAGGCGAAGAAGGCACCGCTCAAGGTATCGATCCCCGACGTGATCTCCGTTACGGAGCTTGCGTCGAGGCTCAAGGTTACGGCGGCGACCGTCGTGAAGCGTCTCATGCTCATGGGAATGCTCGTTTCCGCAAATCAGGAGATCGACTACGACACCGCATTTCTCGTCGCCGACGAGCTCGGTGCGGAGGTCACGCGAGAGGTCGTTGTCACGATCGAGGATAAGCTTTTCGAGGCGGAGGACGACGACGAGGCGGGTCTCGAGCCGCGCGATCCCGTAGTCTGCGTAATGGGGCACGTTGACCACGGAAAGACCTCTCTTCTCGATAAGATCAGACATACCCGCGTTACCGCGGGCGAGGCCGGAGGCATCACTCAGCACATCGGCGCGTACCGCGTCGATCTCGACGGCAGAAAGATCACGTTTCTCGATACGCCCGGACATGAGGCTTTTACCGCAATGCGTGCGCGCGGCGCACAGGCGACCGACGTCGCCATCCTCGTCGTCGCGGCTGATGACGGAATCATGCCGCAGACCGTTGAGGCGATCAACCACGCGAAGGCGGCGAATATCGATATCGTCGTTGCGATAAACAAGATGGATAAGCCGGGCGCAAATCCCGATGCGATCAAGTCCGACCTTACCAAATACGATCTCGTTCCCGAGGATTGGGGCGGAGAAACGATCTGCGTTCCCGTTTCCGCACTCACCGGCGAGGGAATCGATTCGCTTCTCGAATCGGTGCTTCTCGTTTCCGAGATGCGCGACCTCAAGGCAAATCCCGCGCGCCGCGCGAAGGGTATCGTGATTGAGGCGCGCCTCGACAAGGGACGCGGACCCGTCGCCACCGTTCTCGTGCAGAACGGAACTCTCCATTCCGGCGATACCGTTATCGCCGGCACCGCCGTCGGACGTGTACGCGCAATGACGGACGACCGCGGCCATTCCGTCAAGGAAGCGGGACCGTCGGTGCCCGTTGAGATAACCGGACTTGCGGAGGTTCCGCAGGCGGGCGACGAATTCAACGCGGTAGAGGACGAACGCATGGCGCGCACACTCGCGGAGCAGCGCCGTCAGAAGGCGAAGGACGAGGTGTTCTCCGCAAATGCAAAGGTCAGCCTGGACGATCTCTTCGCACAGATCTCCGAGGGCGTCAAGGAACTCAATATAATCGTGAAGGCGGATGTCGGCGGAAGCGCCGAGGCGGTCAAGCAGTCGCTCGAGAAGCTGTCGAACGAGGAGGTCCGCGTCCGCGTCATCCATTCGGCGGTCGGCGGAATCACCGAGGGCGACGTAATGTTCGCCGCGGCATCGAATGCGATAATCGTCGGATTCAACGTCCGTCCCGACAAGGCGGCGATCGACTCCGCAGACCGTCAGAACGTCGATATCCGCACATATCGCATAATCTATGAATGCATTGAAGAGATCTCCGCGGCAATGAAGGGTATGCTCGCTCCGGAGTTTAAGGAGGTCGTGCTCGGCCATGCCGAGGTGCGCCAGACGATTCACGTTCCGAACGTCGGAACGATCGCCGGATCGTATGTTCAGGACGGAAAGATCTCAAGAAACGCGCAGATCCGCATAGTCCGCGACGGTATCGTTATCGCCGAGGACCGTATCGCATCGCTCAAGAGATTCAAGGACGATGCGCGTGAGGTTGCGGCAGGCTATGAATGCGGTGTCGGACTTGACAAGTTCAACGATATCCACGAAGGCGATATCATGGAAGCCTTCATCATGGAGGAAGTCGAGCGGTAATGTCCGCGCGCCGCACGGCGTGACTTTTCCCGGGAAATATAAAAGAGACCGAACGGCATCTCTCGAAGGAGAGCGCCGGACGGTCTCTTTTCGGTTTTGACGGAGTGCCTCATGCACAACCATGACTTACGCACAACCACGCTTCAAGCACATTCGCGGCATCACGCAATCTGCGCTTCATGCGGACAGCGCCCGCGCGGCGCGGTATCGTGCTTTCGCTTACGCTTTGATCTCGTTGTAGATCGGATACTTCTCGCAGATTGCGGTAACCTCGCCGCGGATGTAGTCCGCCTTTGCCTCGAAGTCCGTTGCACAAAGTCCGATAAGCTCCGCAAGCTTGACCATATCGTCCTTGCCGAGACCGCGCGACGTCACCGCGGGCGTGCCGATGCGCACTCCGGAGGTGACGAATGGCTTCTCGGGATCGTTGGGGATCGCGTTCTTGTTGACCGTGATGTACACCTCGTCGAGGCGGTGCTCGAATTCCTTGCCGGTGAGGGAGAACGGACGGAGGTCAAGCAGCATCAGATGGTTGTCCGTGCCTCCGGATACGAGGTCGAATCCCGCCTTGAGAAGTCCGTCGGCGAGCACTGCCGCATTTTCCTTGATCCGTGCCTGATAGTCCTTGAATTCTGGCTTGAGCGCCTCGCCGAAGCAGACTGCCTTTGCGGCGATGATGTGCTCGAGCGGACCGCCCTGCGTTCCGGGGAAGATCGCCTTGTCGATCGCCTTTGCGTATTCCTCACGGCAGAGGATGAGACCGCCGCGCGGTCCGCGGAGGGTCTTGTGGGTCGTGGTGGTCACGACATCCGCATACGGCACGGGCGAGGGATGCAGTCCCGCGGCGCAGAGTCCCGCGATGTGCGCCATATCCACCATGAAGATCGCGCCGACTTCCTTTACAACCTTCGACATGCGCTCAAAGTCGATCACGCGGGGGTACGCACTTGCGCCCGCAACGACAAGCTTCGGCTTGACCTCGCGCACCTTCGCTTCAAACGCATCGTAATCTATGAATCCGTCGTCGCCTACTCCGTAGGGAACGAAATTGTAGATAAGCCCCGACATATTTACCGGGCTTCCGTGGGTGAGATGTCCGCCGTGCGCGAGATTCATGCCCATCACGGTGTCTCCGGGCTTGAGGAATGCGAGGTAAACCGCAAGGTTAGCCTGCGCGCCGGAGTGGGGCTGAACATTGGCGTGCTCGGCGCCGAACAGACGGCACGCGCGCTCTATTGCAATGTTTTCGACGACATCGACGCATTCGCATCCGCCGTAGTAGCGGTGTCCCGGATATCCCTCGGCATACTTGTTGACGCCGGGAGTCGCCATTGCGAGCATGACCTCTTCGGATACAAGGTTTTCACTTGCGATAAGTTCGAGACCGCGTCTCTGACGGTGAAGCTCGGCGTCAACCGCTTCGCCCACTTCGGGGTCGTAGGATTTCAGAAGCTCGATAACAGATTCTACCATTTTATTTCTCCCTTTCGGCAGTATTTGATAAAACAAGTATACCCTAAAGCGGGGATTTTTGCAAGAGAAAGCTTGTTAAATACTTTTAAAACGTGAAAATGACGGTTTTTCGCACCGCCTGCGGTGCTCTCTCTGTGCCTTGTACCGATGCCGGATCGGTGTATCCGCCGCATATCGGGAAGCTTTTATACCGCATGCCGATTTTCTGCGTTATCCTCCGCATTATAAGATCGCTCCTGCACATTGTCCGGCAGTCCCTACGCCTCATCTGACCGTCCTCTGCATTGTCAGGCTGTTCATGCGAATTGCAGGATCGCTTTTCAATGCTGCAGGAACGCCTCTCCCGCCGCGCGCCCGCCTCACCTGTGACGGTTTTCGGTGTATTATAGCCCGCTATATTCGCCCATAAAGCTGCCGCCTTGCGAGAATGATAAGCTCCGAAGTCAGCCGCCGTGCGAAGTATAATATGCCGTGCAATACCGCCTGACTCAGGGTAAATTGAAGCGGCACACTTCTTTATGAAGTGTGCCGCCCGTTGTACTTTTATTAACTGCGTATCAGGAAAATCAGACTTTCGCATCCTCGGCATACTTGTCGGGCATGGGACGCTGCGTCTCTCCCTGCGGAAGATAGTCGCGATCCTCTGCCCAGGACTTCCAAGCCATATCCTCAAGCGATCTGTAGATCGTAACCTGAGCATAGTCCGTCGAGTAGATCTTGATGGTGTCTGCCGATACGAGCCAGCCCCAGCCGACTGCATTGTATGCGGTGATTATGCGGTCGATCGCGCGGCTGTATCTTGCGTTGAGTTCTTCGAGGCGCGCGGTGTCGTTGTTGTCGTAAGCCTCAAAGTAAGCCGCATAGCATCCGCTGTAGAGCATGTGAACGGTCAGACGCGAGCAGAGATCGACCTGCTTCTTGTCGCCGGCGAGGACGAGCGCACGCTCGAGAAGCTCGACCGAAAGATCAAAGTTCTCCGCATAGTATGCCTGATCGCGCTCATCGGAGCCCTTGGGTGAGCCGTAGCCCCAGCAGTTCCAGCATCCCGCCTTATCCTGCGACTGCTGAAGAATGTCGAAATACTCGAGAATGTAGGTGTAGCCTTCGCCGTATTCCTTCTCTAAGAGATGCTCCTTGAGGGCGTTGAACTCGTCCCTTGTCATGTCTGTATTCCAGATGAGCTGGTATGCAAGCTGGAAGTTGATCCGATTGAATCCGAGACCGTTTGACTGATGCTGCCAGAAGAATCCGCGCACTCCGCATTCGGAAAGGAACTGAATATCGTCGTAGATCGTTTCGAATATGGTGTACTGACGGGGGCTGCAGTCGAGAGCGTAGAGCCAGACATAGATGTTGTCCGACATATCGGTCCACTGCTTGAGCCATGAACCGAAGGAGTCGTTGTTGTAAATGGGTTCCTCGGAGAGTCCGTAGAGGCCGAAGCGGTCGTTGCAATCGCCGCCGCGGAGAATGTGGTTCGAGCATGCACCGTCGGTGCAGAATGTGACCCATACCTGATCAACGGGAGCGGTCTTGCAGGGCGGCTGACTTCCGTGGTAAGCATAGCACTTGTATATGAGCGCGCGATAAGCGTCGTCCGTTGCGTTGACCTCTTCGACCATGCGGTTCATCCAGCGTATAACGGGACCGGAGTTCACGCCGCCTTCTTCCTTGACGACGGTCAAGCACTGCTTGCACCTGCAGTATTTCGCCTCATCTACCTGAGCGAGGCTGACGGCGAAGAAGTCCTCACCGATGACTTTTCCGGCTCTGATATTGTTTACAATGTAGTCGATAACTCTGTCGTAGACTGCGTAGAAACGGTCTTCGTCCGTGTAGCAGATCTGACCTGCCCAGTGGGTCGTGCCGAGGAGCTGATCCCCGTGCATTGCCTGATCTATTTTGCCGTAGGGATTTGCAGTGGTGGTGCGGTCGGTCTTGAACTGCTCGTAAGCCATGAAGTAGAGCCATGCCCAATCGAAAACGGGCTGCTCGGTGCGTGCGGCATCGGCGGGAACGTCGATGTAATCCGCTTCCGCAAGGAGGCTGTCGCCGAAGCTGAGGCATTCCCAGTTGAGCTCATGCTCGAGGAAGCGGTAAACGCCGTTCAGACAGCCGTCCTCGGGTCCGCCTTCAATGACGAGATTGTCACCTTCGAAGTAATACTTGTATCCGTGATTGCCGAGGCTTTCGTCATCGCTGAACTTGAGGATGATCTGCTTTGCGGCATCGGAGGTTCCGCGTACTGCGGGAAGGTTAGTGCCGCACGCTTTGGCGATGAGGGAGACCATCTCGTTGCACGCTGCGTTCATCGCCCAATTCATGTAGCTGCGGCGGGAGGGATCGTTTTCCGGCGCGACTACCGTGTACTCGGAAATGTCGTTGCCCGCAAGAGTGAGCTTTTCGACGCGGTAGCCCTCGTGATAGGTGATATCGAAAAGGGTGGACTTGCCGAGATCGACGGCGTTTGCGTACTTGCGTACAGCCGCGTCGAGACCGTCGGCGGTCTTGCCTGCGATGACGATGTTCTTGTCGCCGTCGGAGCGGAGTATGTATCCGTCGTTCTCGAAATTCGTCATGTCGAGACCGTTCGCGGCGTCTCCGCCGAGCGAAAGATACACATTGTCCTTGAGAGAATCGCCGAGGCGGTTTGTCAGCCAGACGGCAAATTCGTCCGCCGCGCTTGAAGATACGGTGATCTTCGGGGAATAATTTTTGGCGGGCGCGGCGGAACACGATGCGAGGACCGACAGAACGGTCAGCACGCAAAGCACCAGTGCGAGAATTTTCTTCATTTCGGATTCCTTTCGTATTTAATTGAAAACAAGTCGGGAAGTAATCGTAACGACTATACAGATTTTATCATATAAAATATAAAAAGTCAACACAAACGACCTATTCGCAGAAAAAACATCGGTGTATTTTCTATAATAGGGCGCGATTCCGAAAATATACGTCCGATATGACCGACCGACCGTGATACCTGCCCCGCCGCGGCGGATTTTTTCACCGGACCTATGAACTCTCAAGCGCACCGCCTTCGGCGAAAATCCGTACTTCGTTCCGTTTCGTCGGTACACGCCGCATATCGCGCTTTCCCGCTCCGTCCCGCGCGCATGGCATCTGCCTGCTCCCGTTTCCGTGTCCTCGGCGTAGTCATCCGTTCGCCGTTCCCGGCTTACTCCTTCGCTTTTCCGCCTTCGTTTCGCTCATCTGCATCGGATCCCCCACCTGCTTCCGGTTCATTCCCACGCATCGGATCACTCCCGCTTTGCGGTTCACTCTCACGCCCCGGCGCACTTTCCCCTTTCGCCTTTGCTCCCGCCATTCTCTGCGTCTGCCGGCTCAAGCGCGCCGGGCGCATAGAAACTCCGTATCTTCTCCCGGGGAAAATTTCCTGCCGGGCGTGCGCCTTTTTCCGGTTCCTTCCCCTTTCATCCCGATACGGCAATAAGTTCCATATTTTTCCGCCGTGCTTCGACGAAAAAAATAGCGCCGCGATAGTACAATAATGATACATATGCGCCGGATGAAGAAAGTATGAGCGTGAAAGCGCCGGCGCCGCGCCGCATCGGACGGATGAAGACGGCGCGAAGGGGAAGAAAGGAATGATAAAATAATGGAACTTCGTAAACTCGACGAGGAATTTGAGGATGTTTCCGTCGGTGCGGAAGAGGAAAGCTCGCCGCACGGCGGCACGCCGCCGCGAAAAATGCACTTCGGCACGTCTGCCCTGCCGGAGCTTATCGTGAAATACGCGCCTGCGGCGGCGGTGTTTGTTTTTTCGGCTCTCACATCGGGCGCGCCGTTTGTGCTCGATACATATCCGTTCGGGATCGCGGCGCTTTGCGCCGCGGAGGGGAGCGCGTTTTTCATAGCCTCGCTTGCGGGCGTGCTTCTCGGAAGCCTGAGCGTGAACGGCGGCGTGCGCATTGCGCTCATTGCCTGCGCGGTAAGCGCCGTCCGATGCGCGCTCGTTTTCCTCGGGAGAAAGCGCGGAAGGCTGCCGGGCGCCGCGGGCAGGGGACAGCACGCCAAGGAGAAGGGCGATTTCCTCTCGGGACTTGCCGCCTCTGCGCTCTTCTGTGAAAGCGAAACGGTGAGGTACGCGCTCTGCACGGCTGCCGCAGCCGCACTCGGAACGCTGTCCCTTCTGTTCACCGCGAACGTGTACCGCGCCGCGGCGGGAACGATAGTTTCGGCGGCGGCAGCGCCGCTTCTGTGCGCCGGATATACGGGGATTTTCAGGGCGAAGGAGAGCAGAGTGCGCCTCGGCGCGTTCGCGCTTGCGATGGCTTTCTCGCTTTCGTGGGCGTTCGGATCGCTGACGGTGGCGGGGATATCGCTGTCGCTCGTCTTTGCGTTTGCCGTCTCGCTTTGGGCATCGTGGGCGCTGTTCATTCCCGAGGCGCTCTGCATATCGTTTGCCGCGTCGCTCTCGCTTAAGCCTGCGCTGATCCCCGCGATACTTGCCGCGTCGTTTGTCGCCGGGCTTTTGTGGAAGTACAGCGTTTCTCTTGCGTCGTTCGCCGCGCTTGCGGTGTCGGTGTCGTTTTCCGTATTTGCGCTCGGTCCGTCCGCGCTGTCCGAATACGGCGCGGAGCTTATCGTGGTGTGCGCGGTGTTCGCGCCGTGCGCGAAGTTCGGGATACTTCCGCGTCCGTCGCCGAACTCCGGGGAAAGCTTTGTTCCGGCGGACGAAAGCGAGGTCAGACTTGAAGAATCGCGCCGCACGGTGCGGGAAATGTCGGAGTGCTTCTCGGCGATCGGACACCTTGCGTCGTCGGTATCCCGCGTTCTCTCTCGCCCTTCCGAGGCGGAGATCAGGGAAAATGTGCAGCATACGTTCGACAAAAGATGTACGTCATGCAGGATGCAGAGCGAGTGCTGGGACAGCGCGGACTCGGCTGCGCCGAGGACGGTGCGCCGTTTTTCCGCCGCTCTGCACGGCGGAAAACGCGCATCTGCGCAGCTTGCCCCCGAGGAGCTGCGCACGCGCTGTCCGGAGCTTGCTTCAATCATCCGCGAGATGAACATTCAGGCGGTTGAAGAGAAAGCACAGGCGAGGAAGGAGGATGGCTCGCGTTTGTTCGCGGACGATTGGGAGGTGATGTCGCACCTGTTCTCCGATGTCTCGGACAAGCTTGAGACGGACAACCGTTATGACGCGGCGTCGAGCCGCCGGCTGAAGGGGGCGCTTGCGCTTATCGGGCTTGACGCGCCGAAGGTGAGCGTCCGCGGTGAACGGATGATACGCTGTACGCTTTCGGGAATCGACGCACGGACGATGCACGTCGGGGGCGAGGATATCCGCCGATGCGCGGAAAACGCACTCGGCGTCAGGATGAGCGAGCCGGAGATGTCGCTTGACCGCGATACGCTTTGCGTGACGATGCACGCAAGGACGAAATTCAGGGTGAGCTGCGGCAGATTCACCGCATCCGCGAAGAGCGGAGCGTGCGGGGATGTCATATCGGTATTCCCGGGCGGCGACGGATATTTCTGGTCGATCCTGTCCGACGGAATGGGCAGCGGAACGGAAGCCGCATTTACCGCCGGAACGGTCACGCTGATACTCGAGCGGCTTCTCACGGCGGGGGTGAAGATAAAGAACGCGCTTGCACTTGTGAATTCGTTCATAAGAGAGCGGCGCATCGAATGCTCCGCGACCGTCGATGCGATGGAGCTTGACCTGATCCGCGGGAACTGCGCCTTTATCAAGAGCGGCGCGGCGCCCTCGTTCGTCCTGCGCGGCGGACGGCTTTTCAAGCTGCGCTCGCGCACCGTGCCGATCGGGATAATGCCGTCGGCGGACGCGGAGCGGATAGCGTTTCGCGTTGAAGCGGGGGATATCGTGATAATGATGTCGGACGGCGTGACCCAGACCGAGGAGGACTGCCCGTGGCTTTACGATATCCTGTGCTCGGGCAGGCTGACACAGCTTACGTCGAGCGCAAAGCGGATAGCGGACGAGGCCGCAAAGCGTTCGCAGGACGATATTTCGGTCGTGCTTATGCGGATCGAGGAGGAATGAGCGGCGAGTCCGCAGGAAAGCGCTTTCGGGGGCTTCTCGAAGCTTTTTCGAAAAAGCTTTGCGGGCGCAATCACCTCTCACGACGGACGCGGGAAGACATACCGCTTATCTGCCGATATATAATAAAAGGAAAAGATTTGCGAAAGCGGCGTATCTCCGTTTTCGCAAGAGAGGTTATCATGTGAAAGGAGGCTTTCGCAAATCGGAAGCGTGAAGCGGATATGAGGATAATAGTGAACGGCGCGCTCGGACGCATGGGCAGTGAGGTTATCGCCGCGATCGAACGAGGCTTCGGCGATGCCCGGCTTGCGGGTGCAGCGGATCCGTTTTCCGCGGGGGAATCTCTTTCGGGCGGGGTCAAAACGGCACGCGCGCTTGCCGATATCGGGGAAAGCGCAGACTGCGTGATCGACTTCTCCGACGCGCGCGCGACCGGCGAGGTGTGCGATTTTGCAAATAGCCGATCTATCCCCGCGGTGATTGCGGCTACGGGGCAGACGCCTGACGATATCGGCATGATACACGCACTGTCGCAGAGCGTTCCGGTTTTCTTCTCGGCGAACATGTCGCTCGGCGCCGCACTCCTCGGCGATCTTGTGAGACGCGCAGCCGCCGTGTTCCCCGATGCCGACATTGAGATCGTGGAGATCCACCGCGCGGGGAAGTCCGACGCGCCGTCGGGTACGGCGCTGATGCTTGCTGATCAGGTGATCGGCGTTCGACCGGGGGCGAATCCCGTGTATGGGCACACCGGACACGGGAAACGGAAAAAGGACGATATCGGAATCCATTCGGTCAGAATGGGGAACGCAGCGGGGAGTCATACGGTGTACATCGCATCGGATTCGCAGGTGCTTGCGCTTTCCCATACCGTGCAGAGCCGCTCGGTATTCGCGGAAGGCGCGCTCCGCGCGGCGGAATTTCTGATCGGACGCACGCCGGGGCTTTATTCCGTGAACGATCTGCTGTACGGGGAGTGCGGAGAGAATGGGGATAAACGCGGCTGACGCGAGTGCGAAGCGGGTGAACGCGGATTGCAGGAAAAGCACCGCCTCTCTCGGCGTCGGAAAATTTTCGGATGCACGTCGGCGGAACGGCAGTGCGGCAGTGCGGAGGTACAGACGAATCAAATGAACGTGCGGTAACGTGACGCTCCGCCGCGCCTGTATGTCGGAAGTACAGCAGAACGGCGGAACGAGCAAACGTGAGTTACCGCAACAAACCGCAGTCTCTCACGGAGCCGGAAAAATTCCGATTGTGCATCAGCGGAACGGCAGAACGAATGGAGCGGGGACGGAGATGCGCGATCCTGCCGAAGGGGATTGTGGTTTCGCGCTTCTCCCGCCCCCTGAGGTAAGCATCCCGGCAGAATTTGTTCCGTTCTTGTCGGAAAGGTGTGCTTACGCACCGTACTCATTCGCTGGAGTATTCGGCGTGCTTCACTTTTTCACGCCGGGCGTGTGTTTGCTCTCCGGGCTTTCCGTTCGGGAGGCGCGATCACGCTCTGTGCTTTCCGCCAAAGCGGCGCGGTCGCGTGCCGCGCTCGATTCCGCCGCAGCCCCGCTTTCGTTACGCTTTCCTCTCCAGGAAAGCGTACATCGCTTTCGCGGGCGCTGCTTTCTTGCATGATCTTCCCTTTTTCTGCGAGCGCCTCCCCGACAAACGCCGATTTTTTCGTTTTTTGATGCATTTTCCGCGTAAGAAGCCCCGTATTCGACTCGGATTTTCCCCATTTTGAAAAAATCGGGAAATTTTTTCATGGAATTCATATAAATACTTGACAAATAATTACATATAGTGTATAATGTTTACAGTTGATAAATCGGAACCCCGAGGAAGGGGAAGGGATCGCATCACAGGAGTCAATGATGCTTCCCCGGATACGCAAAAAGTTCCGTAATCGACCTGATCAGTCAAATTTGTGTTTTGTCTGTACCGAAGCGGCTCGGAGACGTTCGTTCCGCCGAGGGCAGACAAATCACGGCGACAGCTTCGGTGCGCGCACCGTAAAATGCGCGGACCGAAACGGCGATCGGATTTCCGGGGACGAATCCGAGGATTCGTGGAGACGGAAACCGAAGCGTTCGGCACCGTACTCAGAAGAGCGCGGTCGAAACCGTTATCGCAGCCCCTGCGTTCGTATGCGGGGAAACGGACAGCGGAGATTCGGCCGCAGCTCCGGGCAAGCCGTTTTACCAAGGTGAGGGATAACGGCACGGGACGGATGCGGCGGCGCGGCGGAAATCCCGCGTGAGGAGGCAGACCCATCGTAGTGTACATGGCGATGAGCTTTGCCGAATCGTGCGGGAGGAACCGTGCGCTGCCCGTCAGACCGCGCCGGGAATCGCACCGCGGTAACTTCGAAAGCCGCGCGGAAAAACATACGCCTTCGGCGGGAGGCGCGAGAGTACGGAATGAGCGGGACGGGAAACCGAAACCGCCGGAGCTGTCCGCACGAACGAAAAGCATATCGGAACAGGCACGTTGGAGGAAGCGGTCCGAAACCGCACATAACAGAAAAAAGGACGTAACCTTCCGGTATCACCATGGCCGCGGGCAATCGCGGTAGCTTGACGCAAAGGCGGCAGCCGAGGTTTTTGGAACCGATCGAAGACATCCGGGCGACTGAACAGAACGATTTTACCGCCTCTCCGTCTGTCTGCGGAGCGTTGAAGGAAGCGTGGATCACGACCGTGTGCGGTCGCTGACGTCGCGTACTGTACACGGCACGGGTGTACGCTTCCGGAGATGCAAAGCAGGCAGGCGGGGCAAGAGGCCGCAGGGCGACCGGGCTCTGCATTCTCACTCTGACCTAAGGTGGATTAAGGTGTTAAACCCAATTGCCGGCTCTGCCATCCTCTGATTTGCCGACCGTCGTTTGAGAGTTGTATTCCCCCGGAAGGGTCGTCCTGCGGTCTCGGATCCGCAGCCCTTGGAAAAGGCTGAGATCCGAACCCCGATTTATCGACCGCGATCACGTACAGAGTTAAGGGAAAAACGGAGTTTCGTCTCCGTTTTTCTTTTTGCTTTTTTGGGGGCGCACGTCGGATTTTCCCGGTGTGCACCGTATTGCGGGAGGCGGTCGGTTTTACCGAAATGCATCGCTTCAGAGGCGGCGCGGCTGCTGCATTTACGGTGCGCGGACGGTCTTCGTGTCGATGCGAAGACCGTGCCTCGTCGGTGCGGAGCTTTCGTCGTCGTAGCTTTATCGGCAGCCGCGCTTTTCCGGCGGTGAAAGCATCTGCATTTCGGCAGACATCCCTGCGGCATGCGATCCCGTGCATTACTTTCCGAACCGCACCGCCGCGCGCAATCCGCAGATCCGATTTTGGCACCGGCGAACGAAAAAAGCGGTCGGAAAAGGTTGATTTATGCGATTTGCTGTGATAGAATTGTGATACCGATATACGGTGCTTTTTCATCGCGGAGCACGTCGGATATTCCCGGCGTGCATCGCATCGGGGGCTCGGGGACGGCACGGCGCGACAGGCCGCATTTTTGCCTTTTGGCGCCGACGGGGACGGGTTTTTCAAAGCCGAAGCTTTCAAAATCCGGTTTTGTCCGAAGCCGATTATCTCCCGAAGCCGAAGCGCCGGCGCACCGAAAGACTGCCGTATATCATTTTCATTGCCGCCGCGGGCGGCGGAAAGGCAGAATAAAATGGCATCATACGGAGATTTTCATACACATACCGGATTCAGCGACGGACGCAATACGATGGAAGAAATGGCGCAGGCGGCGCTCGATAAGGGAATGTACGCGATAGGATTTTCGTCCCATTCCACCATGCCGTTTGAGTGCGGCTGGACAATGCGCGGCGCACCGATCGATGTTTATCTTGCGGAGGCTGCGCGTGTTCGGGAGCTTTTTGCGGGAAAGCTTGACGTCCTTGCGGGGCTTGAGCTTGACTATCACTCGGACGTGCCGATCGACGGCCTTGATTACATTGTTTCCTCGACCCACTTTGTGCTGAAGGACGGGGATTATCTCCCCGTTGACGAATCGGGTGCGAGAATATCCGCAGATGCCGATAAATATTACGGCGGTGACGTTTTCGGATACATCCGCGATTTCTATGAGGATGTATCCCATCTCGCCGACCGCGGACCGTGCGTGATCGGTCATTTCGACCTCGTCACGAAATTCAACGAGGGCGGATGCATGTTCGATGAAAGCGATCCGCGCTATATCGGTCCGGCGACGGACGCGCTCGAAGCTCTTGCAAAGAAGGACGTTGTTTTCGAGATCAATACGGGGGCGATCTACCGCGGAAGCAGATTAAGCCCGTATCCGTCGGCGGTGCTGCTCGGGCGGATCGCCGAGCTCGGCGGGCGTGTGATACTTGCGAGCGACGCGCACTGCACCGATGCCGTTGCATATAAATTCGACGAGGCGGCGGAGTACGCAGCCGCCGCGGGGATAAAAAATATCGAAAAATATCCGCCGAAGTTTGTTCCCGTAAAGTAAAGCTGCGCGGGGAATACGCATCAAGACCGTCGTTTCGGCAGCGGTGCTGCACCGGGCACGTCGGAGGTCGAGCACAAGCGATGATGCGAGGGAGATGAGGCGGTGAAACGCAAAAATGACGCAGCGGCAAAGGGATTTTAACCTTTATGCGGGAAAGCGCCGAAACAAAGGTGTTTTCCCGTTTCTCGGCTTGTCCTCACGACGGCGTTTTCCGACGGCTGATATCGGGGAATACGGAAAAAACGAAAAGGGCGCTGTGTGCTTTATGCACACAGCGCCCTTTTTTACTGTCGCTTATCAGCGCGCGCAAAAGGGCTTTATGCCATTGCCCCTCCGAAAACTCGATGCCGTCAGACGAAAAGCTTTGTGTCATCGGGGAATTGATATTCACCGTGCCGTTCGGAAATGCCTCATCATCGCCCCGTAAATATCATGCGAATTATTCGTACCGCTTTGCCTGAATGGTGAACAGATGAGCGTACAGCCCGCCCAGCTCCATCAGCTCGGCATGGGAGCCCTGCTCCTGAACGGCACCGTCCTGAAGCACCAATATCTTGTCTGCCTTCATGGTGTTGGAAAGCCTGTGTGATATCGTGACGGAGCTTTTGCCCGCGCTCAGAGCGTATATCTGATTAAAGATCCTGTGCTCCGCGATCGGATCGAGCGAAGCGGACGGCTCATCCAGCACGATGATCGGAGCATCTCTGAAATATGCCCTTGTCAGTCCCAAAAGCTGCCACTGTCCGCCGGACAGCGATTTTCCGTCATCAACGAGAGTCCTTCCGAGATAGGTGTCAAATCCTTCGTCCCAATCACGGATCACCGCATCAAAACCGCTTCTCCTGCATGCCTCGATGAGCTTTTTGTCGTTGTTCACATCGTCAAAATCGGACAGCGCGATCGCCTCGCGCAGCGGAAGATCGTACGCGACGTATTCCTGAAACAGCACGCTGAAACGCTTTCTCAGCGCATACACGTCGTATTCCCGCATATCCGTCGAATCCACGAGAATGCGTCCGGAATCGGGATCGTAGAAGCGGAAGAGAAGCTTGACGATCGTGGACTTGCCGGAGCCGTTCAGCCCGATCAAACCGATCTTCTGCGACGGCTCGATCGTAAAGGAGCAGTCCTTCAGAATCGGTGTATCGCTGTTCGGATAGCGGAACGTGACATGATCGAATTCTATTTTCGGATTCTCGGAGGGGATTTTGGTGCCGCTTTGCTCTTCGATTACCGCAAGGTCGTTGAACTCATGCATTTTGCGGATGAGGTAATCGTATTCGGTATAGTTTGCGATCAGCGACACAAGATCACTCACCTGCGATCTCAGCGTGCCCACCATGCTGAGGTTGTATTGCAGATCACCGATTCCGATCTTCTTACGGATTACGTCGAATACGGAGGGGATGATGACCAAGAGATCGCTCGACAGATTGATGATCTGCATCAGAATGGAGAATATCTCGTTTCTCAGACCCTCTTTTCGGTTGACTCGCGTGATTTTCTTCCGGGCGGTCAGATACTTATTGTAGATGTAATCTCCGAATCGGTTCAGCTTCATCTCCATCACGACGCGGGGATTGAAGAACAGCGAGTAATAGTAATCCCTGAAACGCGAGTCACGCGCAAGCGATTCGTTTACCTTTGCGCTGCGGCGGATCTGCACCTTCCGATACAGATAGCCGGGGATCGCAAACAGCGGTGTCAGCAGTGCGATGATCAGGTTATACCTTGCCACGATCACAAACGAGGTGACAAGACTTATTACACAGGACAGAAGATTGAACGCCCACCAGATGATCTCGGAAAGTATCCCGTATCCTGACATGGCGACGGATAATTTGTCCTGAAGTGATGCGGAATCGAAAAATGCAAGATCAACGTGGGACAGCTTTGATATCATAATACCGTCCCGATAGGTCTCTATCGCGTCGTAATAGCACATTTCGATGCGGCTGTCGAGCATTCCCTTGAAATGCTCGATGATGTTCAGACCCACATAAACGATCACCAGCATGATCACATATGAGGTAATGCTGTTGTGCGCCGTCAGATCGTTGAGAAGATTTCTCCATGCAAGCGCCGTCAGAAACGGGAACACCGAATTGACGATGAGTAAAAGACATTTACCGATGAAATATTTCGGGGATGCCCGAAAGCTCAAGGTAAATGAATATGCGAGATTTGATAAAAAATCAGTCAGTTTTTCTTTATTCATTTTCAGTCACCTTGATATTTACTTCTTTGAAGCTCGAACATCTGCCGATACAGTCCGTCCTGCTCCATGAGCGAGGCGTGGTTTCCGCTTTCCTTGATCACGCCCTCGTCGAGAACCAATATCCTGTCGGACTCTCTTACGCCCGAAATGTGATGCGTGATCATAATCGAGGTCTTGTTTTCGGACAGCTCCGAGAACGTGCGGAAGATTCTTTCCTCTGCCTCCGCGTCCAGTGCGGACGAAGGCTCGTCCAAAATGACGACCGGGGAATTTTTGAAATAGGTTCTTGCCACCGCGATCTTCTGCCACTGACCCTTGGACAGCTCCATGCCCTTGTCGTCAAAGGCGCGGGTCATGTATCGGTCGAGATCGCACAGGTCGTCGTCAACACCGGCCTTTTGCAGGGATGCGAGGATCCGTTCGTCGTCGGCGTGATCGATATCGCTGAGCGCCACGTTTTCGCGCAGCGTCAGAGAATAGGTCGGGAAATCCTGAAGCATCACGGAAAACAGCCGCTTTACACTCTTATTTGAATATTCGTGCAGCGGAATGCCGTTTATGAGTATCTCTCCCGAATCGATCTCGTACAGCCCGACCATGATCTTCACAATGGTGGATTTGCCCGCGCCGTTGATTCCGACGATCGATACGCGCTCGTTTTTCGTGATCTTGAAGGATACACCCTTTAATACATAGTCGTCCGCGCTCGGATATTTGAAGAATACGTCGCGGAATTCAAGTGATTCGAACGAGGAAAGCTCTTTCCCGCCCGCCTTTTCCTCAAAGCCCTTAACCCCGAGGTACTCGTAGACCGGCTGCAGCCATACCACAAACTGCACGGTAAAGTCCAGAGTGCCGGCAATGTCCTTTGCCTTGGAGACATACGTCAGCGCGATTCCGGAATACATAACAAGGTCGCCGACCGTAATGCTGCCGTCGTATTTCGCACCGATCAGCACCACAAGGAAAAATGCCATTCCGAGCGACTGAAGCACGTTGTAGAAGGTGTCCACACGCATCGTCGCCGAATTTATCTCCCTTTTCTCGCGCAGATACTTATTGTGATAATCGAAATACCGCTTTTTCAGAGGCTCGGTGAGATCGTACAGCCGCACATCCTTCGCCGTTTCCTGCTGCGTCAGAATGTCTCTGTAATAGGAATGGAATCTGTTTTCTCCCAAATTCCGGCGGTGAAACTTGGTACCGACAAGAAAATGCCTGTAATCGGCGATGCAGGAGGGCAGGATCAGAATCAGAAAGATCACCGCAAACAGCGCGTTGAAGGAGATCAGGATCCTTGCCGCAATGACAAAGGCATACACGTTGGTTACAAATTCGATGAAAAAGTTGAACAGCGCATATATGTCGCCCATCTCGTTCTGCGCCAGACCGATCACGTCGCGTCCGTGCGGAGAATCGGAAAAGGACAGCGGGAGATTCATCTGCTTTTTGATGTACATCTCCTGAAACTTCAGGTCCATTCTTTCGGTAAGTATGTTTACGAGAGTGCCCATGAAGGTTGAGATAAGCATCTGAGCACCCAGAAAGACGATATATATTACCGCCGTGGCGATCGCCTCGCGGGGATCGATGTTGTCCGAGCTTAACAGATTCAGCAGCCTGTTGAACATATACAGACTGATAAACGGGAGAGTGTTCTGAATCAGAAGCATCAGTACCTGCGAAAAAGGGTAGAACCAATTCGCTTTGAATGTGATTTTGAAGGCGTTTAAGACCGATTTGAAATAAAGCCTTGCGTTTATTTTAGTTTCCATGTTGTTGATAATTTGCTTCCTTTCACAGCAATGCAGGTCCGAGGGTGAACAGAAAGCATGAGCGTCCGGCAATCCCATACCGGTAATACCGGATGCTCATGCCATAGTCCTCCGCCGGAAAAGAGAAAATCACCGTTATTCGGTAAAATCCGGCGGAAAACGCTGATTGCCGCCGCCGAAATCCGATCATCCGACCGAACCTCGGCAGCCTGAGTTTAGTAGGCGCGGGATACGCTTTCGCATCCCGAATGCGGATAGCCGCACAGTATTTCAATCATTTTTATGTACACGGCGAAAATGCGGTACGATGATCGTGCGCGCAGTGCCGCCGCCGCTCCTTTCGTTACGGTCGATTTTCCGTCGGCGTATGTTCCGACGCATGATTATAAATTTATATGCGATAGCTTTAGGCTTGCTTTTCGTACATTGAACAGTACTCTCCCTGCAGACCGATCAATTCTTTATGAGTGCCGCATTCGGCTACCTTGCCTTCGCTCAGGCAGTATATCCTGTCTGCATATTGTACTGTTGAAAGCCTGTGAGAAATAATTATCATCCTCTTGCCCGATGAGTTGTCTAAAACGGATTTATTGACGGCATACTCCGACGCCGGATCAAGCGCGCCGGACGCTTCATCCATAATAACGATATTAATTATAAGCAGATCATTTTCCGTTTTCAACAGTTTGGGATAATGCATGGTTTTCAGGGATATTTGCAAGCGTTTTCTGTGAAATTACCCATAAAAGCGTTATCACTGAATAATTTGCCCATGAATTCTACGACAATCGGACGTCGAATAATATTATAAAAATTACATAACTTAATATGCCCCCAAAAGCTAAACACTTTTGAGTGCATATCGAATGATTTATCTATAACAATTTTCTTTTGTTTATCTATGGCATTATTTCACTAATGAAGTGAGAGCGCTTTTCAGCTTCTCTGCGGCAGCAGTATCTGCACGCAGAACATACCGTCCTCCTCGGAATAGTTTACGAAGCCGTAGTACTTTTCCACCGTTTCCCGAACTATTTTGTGACCCAATCCGTGCCCGCCCGCGTCTTCTTTTGTTGTTTTAAGCTTAGGATTGTTTTTCAAAACGGATTCCGAAATTGTATTTTTGCACACTATGATCCTGTTTTGATTCTGACTTAGAAAATGCAGCTCTATTCTTCTGTTTTCTTCGTCTATTTTCTGCTCGGCTTCAACGGCATTGTCAATCACGTTGCCGAGAATACACGCAAGATCGGCATCATCGATATCGGAATAATCTCCCACATATCCGGAGACTGTTATTTTGGTTTTGTCCTGCCGCGAGAGCTTCGAATTGATCATGTAATCAATAACCGAATTGTTTGTGCTTATTATGTTTCCGAACCTGTTTACGGTTTCCGTCAGAGTGTTTATGTACTCATTGCATCCGTCCGGATCGCCGGAATTAAGCTTAGCAGATACGACCGACAAATGGTTTTTCAGATCATGCCTCACCTTACGGATATTATCCCAAATAACCCGCGCATCGTTTGCGCTTGCCTGTGCAAATGACGCTCTTTCCGCAAGAAGCTTATACTCATATTCCCGCCGCTGCGATACCTGAACCTGATACACCATGAAATACGAGATCAGTGTCGCGGCAACAACAGAAAGAAGCAATGCCAAAATATCAACATCATTGACGCTTTCGTTTTCAACCGCCAATTTCATCAAAAAGCCTAAAGCTATCACGGAAATAAACGTGTACAGCGATACCGTGACGCCGTTTTTTCTGTCAAGAGGATCATTATAGGAAAACACCGAAAGTATCAGCTTGTATATTACAAATCTCGAAGCAAAGCAAACGATCAGATATATGATTCGCGGGATGCCGGACTCGCCCTGCATTACCGTATCCATATCGCCGACGGCAAATGACAGCCCGGCATACACCAAGCTGCTTGAAAACATCTGCACCGCAGTAAAAATACAAGCCGCAAGCAGTGCCCTGAACTTCGATTTTTTACCTATATTGATCATAACGGCGAATATTGTTATGAAAGCTATTGATCCCGCCAAATACAGAAGATCAAAGCCGGGCAGCAAAAGATCGGCTGAGTATTCGAAAGCGAGCATCAAAGCCGGAACTGCATAAATATAAGTCTTTATATCTCTCAGTCTCGATATATGCAGAAACGCAGGAATAAACCATACCATATAGACTACATCCGAAAACGTCGCCAACGCTTCAAATATCTTATTTATCATATGATCCTCCTTGACAAAAACTCCGCATATGCTTTTTTGAAGCCCATGAGACGCCGCTGAGCAATCGGTATCGGCACATTGTCTTTTCCCATTATTACGGATATCGACTTATCAATACTTTGAATTTGCTTCAGGTTGACAATGTATGCCGCATGCACCCTGTAAAAATCATATTCGGATACCGCCTTTTCCACATTGCCTAATGTGTCGCGGCATGAATACTGCTTGCCGTTTGATAAGACGTAATAGCAATAATTGCCGATACTGTGAATGTAAACGATATCCTTTTTCCTTATATTTATCTTTCCGTCGGTCGCAGTCACCGTGATCATTTCGTTAGGCTCGTTCAGTATAGCGCATATTCTCTTTACGGCTTTCGGAAGCTCGTCGCGGATCTTTCCTTTTCTCAAAAACGCAATGGGGTAAAACTCAAAAGCGTCATAAACGAACTGATCATATGCGGAGACAAACAAGATAAGCGTTTCACCGTTGATCTCCAAAAGCCGTTTTGCCGTTTCAAAACCCGTCAGGTCTTTCATGTCTATGTCAAGAAAGATAGCATCAATACGATCTCTTTCGGCAAAAGAAATGACTTCGCTGCCGTTATCATAGCTGTAAAATTTCGCATCCTTAAAGATATTTCGGTAATCGTTTTGAATAATGTCTCTGACATAGCCGAACAGTATAGAGAGGAACTCCGTATTATCATCGCAGAACAGTATATTTATCATAAAGCACTCACCCAAGTATTTTGTATTAAAAATTATACCATTAGAAATATGCAAAGTCAAACACAATACATTTCTTCCGGTTCCGGTTATTTTTGAAAGCCCGGTTTACATCCTCGACCGGCGGACACCGCGCGCCGGGGCAAAAAGAACAGATCATCGATTTCCGCGCGGTCTCACCGATTTACAAAAAATCCATCCTCTGCCGGTCGAAAAATTTCTGCTTGATTTTTTAACAATTGTATGATACAATAAATTTGAATTTGCTTATGAGAGGCAAATATTTCTGCGCTTTCGCGCATATGATCGATCAGACTCCGGATCGTGATTTCCCCAAAAGCACGCGGCAAAGCATCTCCCCCGCCGCGCGCATAATACAGCTCTGAGACAGCATGAAAGACTTCTTCGGACAAAGCAGAGCGGATCACAGAAAGGATGTCCGTTCCGTTGGGAACGGGCGGCGATTATCATTTATGGATAAGAACAGAAAGAAACCCCGATCTATTATCCCCGGCGGTATCCGGGGAAAGCTTTCGGGCAAGGGCTCATGCCGGGCGGGCGGCGTATCCCGTATGCGTGAGGCGGAAGAGGAACTGCTTTCGCTCGAGAGGGAGGACAGTGCCTTCTCTTCCGTGCCGAGGCTCACGCAGGATTCCGAAGCGGGCAAAGCTTCCGCATTCGGTGCAAGATCGGCAGACAACAGCTGTTTTACGAAAAACGGCGCACATTCCGGCGCGATCGGACGCGCGGGGCGGACGGCAGGCGCGGTGCATACGGCAAACGGTGCCGCAGGAGCAAGACCGTCCGAAAACACAGGCACATTCCCGGTATCTCATCCGGGAAGATCATACGCCGCCGGGGTATCACCCTCGCGCCGTATGGCAGACAACGGAACAATTAATCATTCTGCGGCGGGAAGAACCGCCGCCGACCGCGTGCAAAGCGCCTCCCGTCGGGGGAAGACGGGCGCGACGGCGCACGGGATCGGAAACGGTCCGACGGGCACGGAGCGTGTCGGACTGCCTGCCGTTCAGGTGGGCAAAAGGGTCGCTAAGCGGAGTAAGAGTCTTATTTCCGCGCTGCTGACCGCGCCCCGCACAAGGGGTATCGTCACGGTAGCGCTTGCCGCCGTGATCGGAGTATTTGCGATCGCCACGGTCGCAGCGGCTGCGATAACGTCGCAGTCGGGGATCGTCTCCGAGGAGACGGTAGACATCGAGCTTCGCCCGTCGGAATCGGACGTATCCGCGATTGCAATGTCGGCGGACATCCGTGATGACAGTACCTCGCCCGACAAAAACTCATCGGTCGGAGCGGTGCTGAAGTCCGGTGCTACGGCGGGGGGCGACTCTGCGGAGCAGACCGATACCGAAGCGGAGAGTGAAACGGAGGGCACAACGGCGGAGACCGCGGAGGAGACCTTTAACGTTACCGTCACCTTCTGGTATCGGGAGAATCTCATGGTCAATGTCGGCCGCGTGACGGTCAGGGAGCTTCTTTCGTCGAACGGCATCACACTCAACACCGCACAGGAGCAGAATCTGAATCTTGATGCGGTGATCGATCAGGACATGACCCTTTCCGCAGACAGCGTGACCTATACCACCGAGACGGAAGAGCAGACTATTGCTTACAAAACGGAGTACAGAAACACCGATTCACTGCCCGAAGGGGAGAGCCGTGTCACTCAGAACGGAGTGAACGGAAGCCGCACGGTGCAGTATACGGTGACCTACGTCAACGGTGAGAGAGTCGGACGCGAGGAAAGCTCAAGCTGGATAAGCGCGTACCCGACGAACGAGATCGTTTCGACCGGAGTCGGACCGAATACGTTTATCGATGCCGACGGCAACGTCCGTGAGTATGCGTACTACATCGACGTGCGCGCGACCTGCTACTATGTCGGAGGAACGACCGCATCGGGACTTCCAGCCGACGAAAGCGTCATTGCCGTAGATCCGAGCGTTATTTCGCTCGGAACGAGGGTGTACGTCACCGGCGCGTACGGTGATTTCGGAGAACGCATAGCCGCCGATACGGGCGGAAACATCATCGGGAACACAATCGACGTGTGTATCGACCCGAACAACCCGTACGCTGCCAACTTCGGATGGCGCGACATGAGAGTTTACATTCTGAAATAAGCGAAAAGTGCCGGGCACGGCATTCGTGAGAGTGCCGTGCTTCGGTATGCTTCGCCGCACTTCGTGACTCGGCGGAGCGTGCATCGGTGCACCGTTTACCGTACCGTGAAATGCGGCGCGGCTCGTTCTCCGACGCCCGTGCAGCTTCGTCCGCATCACGAAAATGCGAAAATTCCGCGCCGTGCAGGTGCGGCGATCGGCGGTATGTCCGCCGTAGCTCAATATTCAATCTGCCACCGGGTAGAGATGCTTCGGCATCCGTAAACACATCGTTAGGTCTTTGAAGATGTGTTCGCGGATGCTTTTTTCTTGAAAAATTCCGCAGCACGGATAAATCGGAGGTCTCATGATCGCAAAAATAAAAAAAGCCGTATCGTATTTTACGGCGGCGGAAATTATCCTTTGGGCGGTATCCGTCCTTCTCATCACATCGTCGTTTTTCATTTTCGCAAGGCGCGAATACCTTACGCTCGCCGCGTCGCTCGTCGGCGTGACGGCTCTCATCTTCTGCGCGAAGGGAAATCCCGCGGGTCAGGCGCTCATGATATTGTTCAGCGCGATGTACGGCGTGATATCGTTCACCTTCGCGTATTACGGGGAGATGATGACCTACCTCGGCATGTCCGCGCCGATGGCGGTCTTTTCGCTGGTGTCGTGGCTCCGCAATCCGTATGAAGGGAAGCGCTCGGAGGTGAAGGTGAGCGCGCTCGGCGCGGCGGAGACGGTCTGTATATTCGTGCTGTCCGCCGTTGTGACGCTCGTATTTTACTTCATTCTCGGAGCGCTCGGCACCGCAAATCTGCTGCCGAGTACGCTTTCGGTCACGACGAGCTTTCTTGCGGTCTGTCTCACGTTCAGAAGAAGCCCGTACTATGCCGCGGCATACGCGGCAAATGACGTTGTTCTTGTGATCCTGTGGGTTACGGCATCGCTTTCGGATGCGTCGTATGTGTCGGTCGCCGTATGCTTCGCGGTATTTCTTGCAAACGACATTTACGGATTTATAAGCTGGTCGCGGATGAAAAAGCGTCAGGAACACGGCGCGCAGCCGTCCGTAAAAAAAACGGGATCGGTGAATTTCACCGATCCCGTTTTTTTTGTAAGCTTTGCGCTGTCCGAGCAGATTTTATACGTTCATTATAACGGGAAGGATCATCGGCTTGCGCTTCGTCTTCGAATACAGATACTTCGAGAGATCGTCCTTCACGTTTGATTTTATCTGGTTCCATTCGGTGACTCCGGCTTCGAGCGTCTCCTCGAGCACATTGCGCGCGATCGCACGCACCTCGTCCATCAGCTCCTCCGATTCGCGCACATACACGAATCCGCGCGAGATGATGTCGGGACCCGAGATGATCTCGCAGGAATCGACATCGACCGTCGCGACCACGACGATAAGTCCGTCCTGCGCGAGATGGCGCCTGTCGCGGAGCACGATGTTTCCGACGTCGCCGACGCCGTAGCCGTCGATCAGCACTCTGCCGGACGGGACGCTTCCCGCGCGGCGGCAGCTTTCGCCGTCAAGCTCGAGCACCTGCCCGATCTCGCATACGAATATGTGATCCGCGCTCATGCCCATGAACTGCGCAAGCTCCTTGTGCTGCATGAGGTGGCGGTACTCGCCGTGGATCGGCATGAAGAATTTCGGCTTGGTCAGCGAATGCATCATTTTGATTTCCTCGCGGCAGGCGTGACCCGAAACGTGAACCTCTTCCTCTTCGTGGTAGACGTTCACACCGCGGCGGTACATTTCGTTTATGATCTTGCCGACGAGAACCTCGTTTCCGGGGATTGCGTGCGAGCTGAGCACGACGAGATCGCCCGAGGTGAGCTCGACCTGATTGTGATCGGAAAACGCCATGCGGTAGAGCGCCGACATCGGCTCGCCCTGCGACCCCGTCGTGATTATCGTGATCTGCTCGGGCTTGTAGCGCCCGATGTCGGATATGTCGATCAGCACGTCCTCCGGCACGTCCATGTACCCGAGGCGCACTGCCGCGCCGACGACGTTTACCATGCTCCGCCCCGTGACGGCGACGTGCCTGCCGTATTTGGCGGAGGTGTTGATGATTTGCTGCACGCGATGAACATTCGAGGAGAAGGTCGCTATGATTATTCTCTTGTCGCCGTTCTGCATATAGATCTGATCGAGCTGACCGCCGACCTTTCTCTCCGAGGGGGTGTATCCGGGACGCTCCACGTTCGTGGATTCGCACATCAGAAGGAGAACTCCCTCACGTCCGTATTCGCCGAGGCGCGTGACGTCCATCATCTCCCCGTCGATCGGCGAAACGTCGAGCTTGAAGTCACCCGTGTGGATCACGACGCCGACGGGCGTTCTTACGGCGATCGCACAGGCATCGGCGATCGAATGGTTGACGTGGATGAATTCGGCTTCAAAACAGCCGAGCTTCACCGTGTCTCCCGCCTCGACCGTGTTCAGCTGAGCCTGCTTTGTCAGCTTGTGCTCGTTCAGCTTGTTTTCGAGGATGCCGAGCGTCAGCCTCGTTCCGTATATCGGCGGGTTTATCGTCCGCAGAACGTACGGGATCGCTCCGATGTGATCCTCGTGACCGTGGGTTATCAATATTCCGCGGATTTTGTCCGCGTTCTTCTCGAGATATGTTATGTCCGGAATAACGAGGTCGATTCCGAGCATGTCGTCGTCCGGAAACGCAAGTCCGCAGTCTATAACTATGATATCGTCCTCGTACTCGAGAACGGCGATGTTCTTTCCTATCTCGTTGAGACCGCCGAGCATCATTACCTTGAGCTTTGAGGCGGCTTTCTTATGTCCTTTCTTTCTTGCCATGTAGACTCCTTTATCGAATTTATTGAAAATAAGTAAGTGACCGCGCGGATATACCGGCGGCTTTTCGCCCATGCGGGAACAAACGCGGTAAGCGTTTTCCTCTTCCGGGGATTTTCGGGCACGGAAAAGGCGCCGCCGCACAATATGTGAAGCCGCGATCGGGGATCGCGTTTCCGATGCGGCGGAACAACACCGTCGGCGCGATCGCGCATTCACCTTCCGGTGACATACGGGCAAAGCTTCAAAGCCCTTCACTGACGGGTGAGGGCGCTGCACCTTCAACCAAGGCGGCGGTCGAAGGCATCGGAGGCTTTCCGGTATGTCTTTTTCGGTCGGGAATATGCTTCCCCGCAAAAACGTACAAAATACTGCAAGTATATTATATCGCCGAAAGGAGGGGCTGATGTGTGCAAAATGTTTACAAAGTGTAAATTATTACACTATGAGCATCGTTATGAACAGACCGAGCGCGAAAACGCCGATTCCCGAGATCACGCCGAGCACGAACGGACGGGGGCTGAGCGTCTTTCTGCGCTTCTTTTCCGACGGCGAACCGACGGAGCGTTCGCGAATTATCCGCATCGCCTCGGCGACCATGTCGTCCTTTCGCTTCGGAGACGCGCCGTCGCGCAGTATGAAATACGCTTCCTTGAAGATCGGGCTTTCGGTATCGCGGATATAGATTATTCTTCTTTCGCATCCTTTTATCATTTGACGTTCCCTTTCACGCATGTTTTCGACCGTCGGCAAAGTCGGCTGCGCGGCTTTCACCACGGTCGGAATTTTATTCTATTATCCCCTGATTTTTCGTGAGTATTCAGCGGGGAACGCCCTGCCCGGATTAAATTCGAGCTCGGCGGCAAAGAGCGCACCGCGTATGTGCCGCCCGTCGGACGTTCCTCGCGGAAGGCATAATAAAAGCGCGGAGCGCACCGTAGGGGTACGCTCCGCGCCGATTCCGCCGACTTGCCGATCGGCAGGGGAGATCACACGTCCGCTTCCATGTAGCTTCGGGACGTGCGGAATCCGAGGGATTCGTAAAATTTCAAGGCAGATTCGTTGAAGGACCAAACGTCGAGCGAGATGCGCCCGAAGCCCGTGCGCGCGGCTTCGCTGCGGCAGAAGCCGATCAGCGCGCTTCCCACGCCGCGCCGCCTGAAGTCGGAATCGACTCCGAATTCCTCGATGTGGTAGCTTCTGCGGGCGCACATGTACGGCGACTCCGGCTTGTCGATCCGATGTACGAGGGCAAAGCCGCAGACCGTGCCGCCGCACACGGCGGCGATAACGTCCGTGTCATCATCGTCGAAGGCACTGTATACCCGCTCGCTGAGATCTCCCCCGAAGCCGGGACGGAAAATGTCGGGACGTCCGTTTGCGTGAAGCTCGCTTACAGCCCTTCTCAGCTCGTTCACCCGCTCAAGCTCATCGCGCTTTGCGTATCTTACTGTCAGCTCCATATATTCTGCCTCCGCTTTCGCCCGGGAAAAGCGTCCTTTCTCTTTTTTGTACGCGACGTATACCTCGCGGCTTGCACTCCCCGTATATGTCCGCACGGCTGTCCGCGCCCGACTGCACCTATATCCCGCGCGCCCGCTGCGGACTGCCACAGCGCCGATATTCCGCGCCCCTGCGCCGAGTTTTCGCTTCGGTTTTGACAGCCTCCGCTTCGTCCGTCGGCTTATCGCCTCGGATTTGACAGCTTCAGCCTTCTTCTTCCGCTCCCGATTCGCCTTTGAATACAGCTTTTCGCCCGTCTGCGGTCGGAGGAGAAAAACTCCCCGACTGCCTTCGCCATTCGGTATTATAGTGACGGCGCGCCCCTTTGTCAATCGAAAATCCGAAATAATCTGCGGATTTTATCATTTGACCGCCGCGCCCGCATGGTGTATAATATAAGAGCGGAGTATTCTCCGCCCGAAAGGATCTTTGTATGAATTACGACGCATCAAACTGCACCCTTTGTCCCCGGCGCTGCGGCGCCGATCGGCGCGAGTGCGCCGGAGCGTGCCGCGCACCGGACAGCGCGGTCGTTCACTCGGCATTTCTCCATCGGTTCGAGGAGCCCGTGATCTCGGGCAGCGACAGCGCGCGCGGTTCGGGAGCCGTGTTCTTCTCCGGCTGTACGATGAGATGCGTTTACTGCCAGAATGCGGAGATCTCGCGCCGTGCGGAAGGGGAAAGCTTTACACCGGAGAGGCTCGCCGGGCTCTTTCTCTCGCTCCGAGACCGCGGCGCGTATAATATAAATCTCGTTTCCCCCACACCATACGTTCCGTACATAACGGAAGCGCTCGATATCTGCGGGGATGAGCTCGGAATCCCGATCGTATATAACACGGGCGGGTGGGAAAATGCTCAGACCGTGCGCGCGCTCGAAGGATACGTCGGAGTGTGGCTCACCGATTTCAAATATGCGGATGACGACCTCGCGCGCCGATACAGCGGAGCGGAAAATTACCGCGAAACGGCGCTTGAAGCACTCCGCGAGGAGGTCGGACAGAGCGCTTCGGCGGAGTATTACTTCGACGGCAAGTCAAAGCTTATGCGGCGCGGCGTTATCGTGCGCCATCTCTGCCTGCCGGGGCATCGGCGCGATACCGAGGCGGTGCTCCGCCTGCTTGCGGCGGAATTCGACCCGGGTGAGATCACGCTCAGCCTCATGAGGCAGTACACGCCGGGCTTTGCGCCGCTGCAGTACCGCGAGCTTTCGCGCTGCGTGACGTCGTTCGAATACGAATTCGCGCTCGACCTTGCCGGAGAGCTCGGCTTTTCGGGATTCTCGCAGGAAAAGGACAGCGCGTCGTGCGCGTACACTCCCGATTTCGCGGGAAAGGGCGGAGAGGTCGGTAAAAATTTCGGGTGATTTGACGCTTTCTCTTGATTTATGAGGGCAAAGGGTATATAATATAATTAATGAAATAAAATAGCCGGATTATGGCTTTGAAAGGATATGCTTTTGTATGAAACAGACGTCTAAGAAGAAGGACGCCGCACTTCAGGCGGATGCGACGCCGGAGGAAAAAAAGAAGGCGCTTGACGCCGCAATATCGAAAATCGAAAAAAGCTTCGGTCACGGCGCAATAATGAAAATGGGCGAGAAGGCGCAGATGAACGTCAGCGCGGTCTCGACCGGATCGCTTACGCTTGACATGGCGCTCGGCGTCGGAGGACTTCCCCGCGGGAGAATAATCGAGATATACGGACCCGAGTCGAGCGGTAAAACAACGATCGCACTTCATGCGGTCGCCGAGGTTCAGAAGCTCGGCGGAGAGGCTGCGTTCATCGACGCGGAGCACGCACTCGATCCCGTGTACGCAAAGGCGCTCGGCGTAGATATCGACGAGCTTCTCGTTTCTCAGCCGGACTCCGGAGAGCAGGCTCTCGAGATCGCGGAAGCGCTTGTCCGCTCCGGCGCGGTGGAGATCATCGTAATAGACTCCGTAGCCGCGCTCGTTCCGCAGCAGGAGATCGAGGGTGACATGGGCTCGTCCCACGTCGGACTTCAGGCACGCCTTATGTCTCAGGCACTGCGCAAGCTGTCCGGAATCGTGTCAAAGACAAACTGCATAATCATATTCATAAACCAGCTCCGCGAAAAGGTCGGCGTTATGTACGGAAACCCCGAGACGACGACGGGCGGACGTGCGCTCAAGTTCTACGCTTCTGTGCGCCTTGACATCCGCCGCTCCGAGGTGCTCAAGACCGGCACGGAGAGCTACGGAAACCGCGTCAAGGTCAAGGTTGTGAAAAACAAGGTCGCACCTCCCTTCCGCGTGGCGGAATTCGACATTCTCTACGGAAAGGGAATATCGAAGAGCGGCGAGATCATCGATCTTGCGATCGCGCGCGACATTATCGAAAAGAGCGGATCGTGGTTCTCCTACAACGGCGAGAGACTTGCACAGGGCAAGGACAACGCGCGCCGCGTGATCGAGGAGTCCCCCGAGCTCATGAAGGAGATCGAGGAGAAGGTCCGCGCCGCCGGAATCACCGAGGATATGATCGAGGACGCATTTGCGGAGGAGGACGAGGACGAGCTCGACATCCGCACCCTTGATCTTGAGGGCTGACGGATTCTCCCGATATGGAGATAAAAAAGGTCGCATATGAGAATTTCCGCAATATCGCGGAGGCTGAGGTGGCTTTTACCCCCGGAACGAACGTGCTGTGGGGGAATAACGCGCAGGGCAAGACGAACATCCTCGAGGGGATATACTTCTTCGCCAGAGGGAAGAGCTTCCGCGCGTCGTCCGACAGAGAGACCGTGCGCTTCGGCGAGCAGTGCGCCCGCGCCGAGCTGACGTTTCGGCGCGCGGCGAGCGCGAGAGAAACGGTGCTTGAAGCGTACATTCCCGCATCGGGGAAGAAGAAGCTTTTTCGCTCCGGCGTGCCGCTTTCCGGCATGTCCGAGATGATCGGCGATTTCACGGCGGTGCTGTTCTGCCCGGAGCATCTGTCGCTTGTCTCCGGCTCTCCCGCCGGCAGGCGCAGTTTTCTCGATATTGCATCGGCACAGCTTTCGGGCGTGTATGTCGGCGAGCTTCGCCGCTTCATGCGCGCGCTCGATCAGCGCAATGCGCTGATCCGCTCGTGCCGTCAGGGCGGCGTGTATGTATCCGATGCCGAATGGGAGGCGCTTGCCGCCGTGATGGCACCGAGCGCGGCGTACATCGCCGGAGCGCGCCGCGAGTACGTCGGTCGCCTGTCCGGATTTGTGGCGGAGCATTTCGATCGTATGACTTCCGGAAACGAAATACCGGAGATATCGTATAAAACTCAGGTGCTCCCCGATGAAGACGAAGGAGCGGCGCCTGTTTCGGAGATGGCAGCGCGGATCGAACGCCTTCTGTGCGAAAATACCGAACGCGAGATCGCGGCGGGAACCACGCTTTACGGGGTCCACCGTGACGACCTTGTGATAAAGCTGAACGGACGTGAGGCGAAAAGCTACGCCTCACAGGGGCAGACGCGGAGCCTCTCGCTTGCGATGAAGCTTGCGGAGGGCGAGATTGCGGGGGAGTCAGGAGGAGAATATCCGGTGTTTCTTCTCGATGACGTGCTGTCGGAGCTTGATTCGGAACGCAGGACATACATACTCGGCGCGCTCAGGGACAGGCAGATCATCGTCACGTCGTGCGAGCCGGAACTTTATTCCGGACGTGAAACGGCAAACCTTATAAGAGTGGATAACGGACGTATATTATTATGAATCAGTGCCGCGGTGCGGCACCGGACGCAAATCGGAATATGAAAGAAGATATGGAGTAAAAAGTGAGCGAACATAGTGAAAAGACGTACAGCATAATATCATTGGATTCGGGAAATGCGGGGGTAACGGTAAAGCTTGCCGCGTCGGACAGCCCCGAGGTGCAGACATACCTTATTAAAAGACGCACGATGAAAAGTCTCGGATTGCATGAGGGCGATACGGTTGATCAGGATGCGGTGTCGTGCATATTTGACGATGCGGAGCTTTGCCGCGCGGAGGCAAGAACGACAAAGATCCTTTCGTATTCGGATCACAGCTGTCAGGCTCTTGTGCGCAAGCTTGTGTCATACGGCTTTTCCGAGGAAATCGCGCGTCGGGCGGCACAGTCCGCTGTCGATCGGGGCTATATAAAGGAGACCGAGCAGGCGGCGCAGTGCGCGGACTACTACATACGTCATAAATATTGGGGCAAGAAGCGCATTGCGATGGAGCTTATCAGCCGCGGATACGGCAGAAAGACCGTCAGCGAGGCAATAGCGACGATAAGCGACGCGCTTTTCGAGGCGACGATAGTGAAGCTCGTCGAGAAGAAGTATCCCGAGCCTGCCGAGGATCGTGCGGAGCATGAGCGCCGCATCTCGGCGATATCGAGAATGGGATACAGCCTCAGCGAGATAAAGAAAGCAATGAGCGCTGTTTACGGCGAAAATTTCTGAGATCATTTGCGGAAAGGTAATCTTTTGGAAAACGGAAATATAAAGGTCGGCTTCGTGTCTCTCGGATGCTCGAAGAACCTCGTTGATACCGAGGTAATGCTTTATCGGCTTAACGAAGCGGGATACAGCATTACCGCTGATGAGACCGAAGCGGATGTCGTTATAATAAACACCTGCGCGTTTATCGAGAGCGCAAAGACCGAGGCGATAGACAACATCCTCGATATCGCGTGGCTGAAGGAGAACCGCTCTCTGCGCGGCATAGTCGTTACGGGATGTCTTGCGGAGAGGTACCGCGGCGAATTGCTCGAGTCGATGCCCGAGGTCGATGCGGTCCTCGGTGTGGGATCAATACATCGGATCGCGGAGGCGGTCGCGGCGGTGCTCAGAGGCGAGAAGTTCTCGGGCTTCGACGACAAGGAAGAGGTCGAGCTCGGACAGAGCCGCATCGTGACGACGGGCGACGCATACGCTTATCTCAAGATCGCGGAGGGCTGCTCAAACCGATGCACCTACTGCGCGATCCCCTCGATACGAGGCAGAATGCGCTCCCGCACTATGGAGAGCATAGTCGCAGAGGCGCGCGAGCTTTGCGACATGGGAATAAAGGAGCTTTGCATAATCGCGCAGGACACAACGTCCTACGGCATAGACCTGTACGGCAGGCTTGCGCTTTCCGAGCTTCTCGAAAAGCTGCTTGCGGAGACAGATTTCCCGTGGATACGCCTGCTCTACCTTTACCCCGACAGAATAACCGACCGGCTTCTTTCGGTCATCCGTGACAATCCGAGAATACTTCCTTATTTCGATATTCCCGTGCAGCACATCTCCGATACCGTGCTGAAACGCATGAACAGACGCGGAGACGGCGCAACGGTCAGAGAAGCGCTTGCAAAAATACGACGCGAGATTCCGGGCGCGGTGCTCCGCACGACCGTTATTGTGGGCTTCCCCGGCGAGACCGATGAGGACTTTACCGAGCTTTGCGAATTTGTGAAGGAAACGGAGTTCGACCGCTTCGGCGCGTTCACCTTCTCGCGCGAGGAGGGTACGCCCGCATACGATTTTGAGGATCAGATCGACGCGCAGACCGCTCAGAACAGATACGATATCCTTATGGCGGCGCAGCTTGAGATCACCGCAGCGAAGAACGAGGCGAAGATCGGCGAAGAGCTCGACGTGCTCTGCGAGGGATTTGACACCGTGGCGGAATGCTTCTACGGAAGGAGCGCCGCAGACGCCCCCGAGGTTGACGGGAAGGTGTATTTCAGGCTGCCCGAGGCATCGGACCGACCGAATCAGGGCGATTTCGTGCGTGTCCGCATCACCGAGGCGATGGACTACGACCTCGTCGGAGAGATGCTCTGAGTGATGAGCACCGACCGATCGCCGATCGGTTCGGCGGGCTTACAGGCCTGAGCGACAAACGATCAAATGAGAAAGGAAAGCCTTTTTCCGAAGGCGACTGCTTAAAATGAATCTGCCGAACAAACTTACGGTTTTTCGCATAATACTTGTACCGATACTGCTCATACTGCTCATGCTCCCGCTTCCCGCGGCGGCTGTCCAGATATCCGCGGCGGCGGTATTTATCCTCGCTTCGCTTACCGATCTTATCGACGGAAAGATCGCACGAAAATACAGCCTAATAACGGATTTCGGCAAGTTCATGGATCCCCTCGCGGATAAGTTCATCGTATTTGCCGCGCTTCTCGGGATTCTTGTCCGCTATGACGGAACCGTGCCCGGATTTCCCGATATCCGCCCCGCGTTTCTTTGGGCTGCGGCGATCGTCGTGTTCCGTGAGCTTGCGGTAACGTCTCTCAGACTCGTCATCGCGGGACGCGACGGAATCGTTGTTGCGGCAAGCTGGCTCGGCAAGGTCAAGACCACCACACAGATGGTCTGCATTTCCGTGATCTTCCTTGAGCCCGTGCTTCTCGGACGGATAAAGATATTCGGCGAGTACCATATCCTTACCTATATCACGATGGCTGCGATGACAGTTATGACTCTCTGGTCGGGAATAAACTATATCGTTACCTATTGGCAGTATATCGATCCGCAGAAGTAAATCCCCCTGCATTCGCGCGGCTCATTCGCACGACTTCCACGAAGGAACGTTTTGCGGCTCTGCTTTTTCGAAACCTCTTTCGTTTGCGCCGACCTTTTACAGCGGGAGCACGGAAGGATTCATATTCAATTTTTGCCGCCCCTTCGGCGGCGGAACGGAGATAAATATGGCAGGATCACTTACAGATACACACCGCCTTTCAAACGGAGTTGAGATTCCGATTCTCGGATTCGGCACATGGCAGACACCCGACGGGGACACCGCGCGCGACTGCGTGAAGGCGGCTCTTGACGCGGGATATCGGCATATCGATACCGCGTGGGTCTACGGGAACGAGATCAGTGTCGGAGAGGGAATACGCGCGTCCGGTGTAAACCGCGGCGATATATTCCTCACGACAAAGCATTGGGTCACCGAGCGCGGGTACGAAAAGACGAAGGCGGCGATCGACGTATCGCTTAAAAACCTCGGCGTCGATTATCTCGATCTCTACCTTATCCATTGGCCCTGCGTGGCGAAGATATCTCCCGATTGGAAGGAGATTAACGCATCGACGTGGCGCGGATTCGAGGAGGCTTACCGCACGGGCAAGATCCGCGCGCTCGGCGTGTCGAATTTCGAGCCGCTCCACCTTGACGCGCTCCTTGAGACAGCCGAGGTTGCACCTTGCGTAAATCAGATAGAATTTCATCCGGGATATACACAGCCGGAGAACGTGAAGAGATGCCGCGAGCTCGGAATCGCGGTCGAAGCTTGGAGCCCGCTCGGATGCGGCGCGGTTCTCGGAGATGTACGTCTTGCGGAGATCGCGGGCAGATACGGCAAGTCCGTCGCACAGCTCTGCATCCGGTTTGCTCTTCAGAGCGGAGTGATCCCGCTGCCGAAGTCCGTGCATCCGGACAGGATAAAGGCAAACACTCAGGTGTTCGACTTTGAGATTTCTCCCGAGGATATGGCGCTGATCGGCGCGATCGACGGGCTCGGATTCTCGGGATACCGTCCCGAGGACGCACCTGCGGACGCGCTGTAAACGGCAGTGCGCTGAGGCGGGCATCGGGCATCGTGCCCATGGGCATCGCCATACGGCGTATTGCGTCGGAGCGAACGCATTTTTCGGGTGCGATATGTAAAATGCCCGGATAACCAAGCCTTTTGTGTCGGCGGCAGCTTTAAAAACCGGTCGGCAAAAGGATATATTGCGTAAACCGCAAAAAACGCAAAACTGCGGGGGATCCTCTCGTGTAGGGGGTCCTCCGCAGTTTTATAAGCCGTTCGGTATGGGTGTTGCTGCCGGGCGCCCGGTGCTCGACAGAAGCCCGACGTTCGATGCGGGCGCTCTGCCGGGAGCGCGATGGACTTTGTGCTGTTTTACCATACAACGGCGCGATCGGCAATCCCCCGACGCGGTCAACATAGCGATATTCTTCGCAGCGGCGGCATCGTTCATTCCGGAAAGCACGCTTTTTAAAAATTTTTAAAAAGGGGGCGCGAAGTGCCTATGCCGTATCTCGCTTTTTCCCTGCTCTGCCTGATCGGTGTGCTGTTCGCGGTGTTCATCTTCGCGCCGCCGTACCTGCCGCTGCTTGAGGATCCGATCACGGGAACATACGGCATTCCGTCGTGAGTGAAGGGCGGCAGCAAAAGGCGGCGAGTCCGCTGTCGGCTGTAGGTCCGGCGATTACCGATTATCCTTCGTGCGCGCCGGGATTTTGCATACTCAGCCGCCTTGGAGAGCTATGTCTTTGATGCACACGGCGGACACCTTCCTCTTCGGATGCTCCGACGTTAAATGCCCGAAATTCAACGAAAAAGGAGAGCTTTCGCTCTCCTTTTCGGATTTTTTGCGATCAGAATACGATTTCCTTTCCGGAATCGGAGGAATCGTAGATGCCCTGCATGATCTTCGACGTGAGAATTGCGTAGTCGATGTGGGACTGAATCTTCTCACCGGTCTTCACGCTGTGAATAAAGCTCTGAATCTCGTTCAGGAACATATCTCCGCGGTCGAACTTTGCCTCTTCGGAGATGAAGGTCTTCGATGCGACCTTGTATTCCGAGAAGCCGCCGCCGTAAACAAGACGGATGCCGCCTTCGGTTCCGATGAAGTCGATGTAGTTCTCTTCGGGCTCGATGTTCTGCGCCCATGCGCCCTCGAGGGAGATGATCGGTCCCTCGGTGCGGATGAAAGCCGTTACGCTGTCGTCTACATCGTAGGTTCCGTTCACGTTGCGGGTCTCCTCGGACCACATTCCGCGGTAAAGGTAGTTTGGAATGTCGCAGCCGAGCTTCGAGAACGCTTTGCCGCATACCGCGAGGGGCTGAGGATCGCCGAGGCAGTACATTACAAGGTCGATGCGGTGAACTCCCCAGTCGATGAGCACGCCGCCGCCGGAGATCGCCTTGGTGGTGAATGCGCCGCCGATTCCGGGGATGGAGCGATGGCAGCGGAAGTTTACGAATACATGGTATACCTCTCCGAGCTCACCGCTCATGATGCGGCGGCGAACCTCGTTTACTGAGGTGGCAAAGCGGTTGACGACACCGATGTTCAGAATCTTTCCGGTTTCATGCTGAACCTTCTGCATCTCGAGCGCCTCGGAGTAGATGCGTGCCGCGGGCTTCTCGCAGAGAACGTGCTTTCCGGCGCGCAGAGCGTCGATTGCGATCGTCTTGTGCATGAGGTTGGGCGTGCAGACGCTTACCGCGTCGATCTCGGGATCGTTCAGGATGATGCGGTAATCGTCGATCGCGCTTCCGCACTTGTATTCCTCAACTGCTTTCTCCGCCTTCGACTTGACGATGTCGCAGAAATACTTGATCTCCGCATCGTCACACTTCATGTAGGAAGGGATGTGAGCCGCGTTTGCAATACAGCCGCATCCGATCACTCCGACCTTGACTTTTTCCATATCGGTTTTTCTCCTTAGAAAATTTTAATTTATTCGTGAGCCGCCGTGCGGCGTTTTACGACAGTTTCCGCTCAGTCGTCGAGCAGTGCGAAATCCTCGCGGGGCGCTTTTGCCTCGGGGAGGGCTTCCGCCGGATATCCGAGAATCACATTTCCCACTCCGACATACGACGGATCTATCCCCCATTCCTTCATGAGCCGCTTGCCATCGGAGGACGCCATTTCCTCCTTCGCACGGTGAATCCAGCATGAGCCGAGACCGAGCGAATACGCCGCGTTCAGCATATTCCCGATTGCAAGGCTCGCGTCCTCGATGTATGTCGGCACGGAGGAATCCGCCATGACGACGATCACCGTCGGCGCGCCGTAGAAGGGATCGCCGCTGCCGCCCATGACGGAGGCGTTGAGCTGCGAGAGAAGATTTATTTTGTCGGGGTCCTGCACGGCGACGGCACGCGCGCTGTGCCGATTCATTCCGGAAGGCGCGTGACTGCCCGCGGCGAGAACCTCGCGCAGCTCCGATATCGATATCTGTTCTCCTCGGAAGCTGCGGCAGCTTGCACGGGAGCAAAGGGTTTTTATCGTTTCATTCATAATGATTTGTCTCCGTTCCGCCGCCGATGCGGTATGCCGCGCGGCGCTGTGATTTTGTCCGTTCCCGTATGCGTGAATTCTGCACGGTAAACGGAAAATGCGGCGTTTTTCGGTCACGCCTCTTCGATCACCCGGTAGCGCGACATATAAACTATGCGGCGCTCGCCGAGCTTTATGTCGTCGGACACCTTGTCCTCGGTCGTGTCGTATACGATGAGGATCTCGTTCGGTCTTGTCTCAAATATCGAGACATAACCTGACGGACCGCGATCCCACTGACCGTCGTTTTCGGCGACGATGAACGGCTTCGACCATGTGTATCCTTCATCTCCCGAGATCTGCATGAACGTGTCCCACTTGCCCGACGCGCAGACGATCGCGCCGTTCTCGAGACGGATCAGCCGCGGAAGAACTCCGTAGGGATTGAGCACCTCGGGCTTCGACCACGTTTTTCCGCTGTCGTAGGAGTGTGAGAAGAACATGGGCGTGTAGACTTCGTGTCCCTGAGTTCTTATCGCCGCGAGGATGTGACCGTTTCCGAGGCAGAGAAGATCGGGCTCGCAGTAGCCCTCCGCGTCCGCGATCGGGTATGTCTGACAGTCCGCGATCGTGGAGAGATACTCGAAGGTGTGACCGTTGTCGTGAGAGATCAGGCACCATGAGCGGTACTGATAGAAATCGTAGTTTTTGAAATACTCGAGCTTTGAGCGGTCGCTCTTGAACTGACCGTACATCGTCATTATGATGTCGCCGTTTTCAAGCTGTATCACACCGTGATCGACCGAGCCGGTGTGATAGTTCTTCTTGTCCTCGCTGTCGCCGAAGCCGACCGCGAGATCGGGAATATCGACGGAGCAGTATTCGCACTGCGCCGTTCCCGCGCGGAGCACGTCGAAATTCTCGGCGCGCGCGATGCGGAGCACGAACGGTATCTTTTCCTGCGTCTCGACATCGAAATCGAAGTTTACGACGCTGTGGAATCCGGGGCTTATGTACGAGCCGTCCGCAAGTCGGGTGAAGTTGCCGCGCCGTCTGCCGTCCCTTATCTCGGTCCATGTGTCGCCGTAATCGGATGTGGAGAGCACATACGCGCCGGCATCGACCATGATATCGCCGCCGTCGCCCTTCATCATTCCCGCAGGGTAGTTTCCGATGCCCCAGCGTTTGGTATCTATATGTTCAAAGGTGTAATTCTTCATTTGACGTTCCGTCCTTCGGGTGTATTTACGGCGTGCGCCGAGCCCATAACGAATTATAACAATTGCGGGGGGCAATGTCAATAAAATTCGGAATGAAAATAGTCTTTTTTGCGTTTTTCTTCCGATTCCTCAATTTCTATTGACAAAAATACCGTTTTGTGATAAAATCCACAGTTGAACAAGACAAATACAACGGAGGAACGATAATGAAGAAAATACTTGCGTTTTTGCTTTGCGCCGTGATGACGCTTTCCGTATGTGTCGCCGCATTTCCCGCGCATGCTGCGGATAACTGCACCGACGGGATCACCCCCGGCGACGTAAACGGCGACGGCAGCGTCGGAATGAAGGATATAATTATACTTATTCGCAGCCTTTCGGATTACCCCGTGACGATAAACGAGGCAAACTCGGATACGCTTCACGACGGCAAGATCGACATGAAGGATCTTATTCAGCTTATCAAAGCGCTTGCGGGATGGAAAGAGGTTCGCCTCTGCCATTGGGATACCAAGGAGGAGACTGTTGCCGCCGACTGTCTGAACGGAGGAAAAGCGAAGCTCACCTGCAAGGTCTGCGGAGACAGTGTCGAGGTTGATACGCGCCCGCTCGGTCACGACTTCGATATGAGAGTGACGGGCAAGTGCACACGCTGCGACGAGAAATCCCCCGATTACGCATATGTCGTATACAGACATTACCTCCTCGGATATCAGAGCGTGTACATCGACGGCAGCGACGAGGAGAACGGGTTTTCGTTCAGGATCGAGAATATGGAGGTCGGGAACAAGATTCTTGCGCTTGTCTCCGTAGCTGACGACGACGAAAACGGTCTCACGTTCGGTATTCAGCTTGAGCCCGGAAAAGCGCCATGCAAATATTTCGCATATCTCACGGATGCCGGCGAGATGTTTTATTGGGAAGGCAAAATCACCCCCGATAAATTTAACGCCGATACCGGAAGCGGCATAACGGTTACACGGACCGAGCCCGCACTCGGCGCCGAGGATGCCAAGAGCATAAGAGAATTCAGCGTGCTGTTTTCGGCTCTTGCAATCGCGGGAACCGAGCAGATGATCTCCGAGTCCGGAATCGACGATATCTCGATCGAGGACTTCGGATTCGAGTCCGTGACCGCCGCCGGCTGATATACCGTGCTGATCGCCCTGTCGGTTTGTCCGATGCGGCCGGATGAACAGTCTGCCCGGGACGATCGCCCCGGACGGCGAGCTTTGCCGCGTGCCCGATCTCCGGCGAGCTTTGCCGCCGTGTATTTCCCGACCCGATCTCAAAATAAAAATCCCCCTCATCCCGCCTGCCCGGTCGAACGATCGGTATACGGCTTTCGTGCGGGGGATTTTTTCGGCTTTGACGCGGCGGGATCATGCGAACTTGCGAAGCCGCGCGGGGCTTTCGATAAAACGTGTGTGGGGCGGCGAATCGCTGAACTGCGCAAGGCTTTCAACGAACCGCCGCACAGCGTATTGCTCCTGCGCGCGCCGATGCGAAAATGCGAAAATCGGCATCACTCCCGAAACAAGGAGCGATGCCGAAAAGCATCATACGGTCAGCTCAGAGCGATGCGATCACACCGCCGAGCGCTTCGGGAGAGGTACAGAGCGCCTCGGCTCCCGCCGCCTTGAGGATCTCGCGCGAACGGTATCCCCATGTGACCCCGACGGGATGCATGAGAGCGTTGCGCCCGGTCTTCATATCAACATCGCTGTCACCGACAAACGCACATTCACCGGCTGTCACCCCGAGTTCCGAGATCGCGCGCTCGAGCGAGAGCGGATCGGGCTTCGTCGGGATCCCCTCGACCTGACCGTGAACGCTGTCGAACACGCCGGGGAAGATGTCGCCGATGATCTTCTTGACGAACGGCTCCTGCTTGTTTGAGAGAACGCCGAGACGGTACGTCTTTTTCAGTTCGGAAAGAGCATTTGCAATTCCGTCGTAGGGACGGGTCGCATTGCCGCAGCACTCCGCGTAGCAGTCGTTGTACTTTTTGAGAGCGCGCGTCACCGATTCGTCGTCAATGGATGAGTATGAGCCGTCCGGCATCGAATCCGCAACGAAGTTTCGCGCACCGCGGTTTATGAAGCGGAGCAGCTCCTCGCGGGAGCGCTCCGCCCAGCCGAACGAGCGGAGCATGGCGTTCATCGCCTCTCTGAGATCCTCCATGGTGTCGCAGAGCGTGCCGTCGAGATCGAAAATAATTGCTTTTATCATAATTTCTCCGTGTCTGTCGGACGCGGCAGCGCCGCCGATGCGCTTTTCGAATAAAGCCGCTTCGCCGCGCGCCGTACACGCGTTTCCCGGATTAACGAAAACGGGGGGATCCCCCGTTTTCAAAGATTATTTGATTATTTCGCCGTAGCACTCGCCGAATGCGCACGCTGCGTTCGATTCGTCGGTGTCGATGTGCATCGCGGGAGCGAATTTGGGGCTTACGCGACATACGACATCGCCGAACACGGTGCTTCTCTCGTCGGAGTCGATCTTGACGCTCACAACCTGCTTGTCCTCAAGTCCGAACGTTTCGGCGGTTGCGGGATCGAGGTGTATGTGACGTTTTGCGGCGATAACGCCTTCGGTAAGCTCGACCTCTCCGCAGGGTCCGACGAGCTTGCAGGGAGCGGAGCCGGCAACGTCGCCGCTCTCGCGGACGGGAGCCGTAACACCGAGCGAGCGTGCGTCGGTGAGGGATACCTCAACCTGTGCCGCGCTCCGTGCGGGTCCGAGAATGATCACGTTCGGAATGGACTTCTTCGGTCCGACGACGGTCACGCGCTCCTCGCAGGCGAACTGTCCGGGCTGGCTGAGATCCTTCTTGGGGGTGAGGGACGCGCCCTCGCCGAAGAGAATTGCGATCTGCTCCTCGGTGACGTGGACGTGACGCGCCGAGGTTTCGACTAAAATCTTGTCTGACATTTTTGTTTCCTCCGTATTTTTATATGTATATTTTTGATTTGCACACCGGACTTATCAAAGCCCCTTTTTCTTTTTCGCCTGATCCTTGAGACGCTGCTCGGTGCTGAGCGTTCTCTTGCGGAGGCGTATCGACTTCGGAGTGACCTCAATGAGCTCATCCTCCGCGATAAACTCAATCGCCTCTTCAAGGCTGAATATGATCGGCGGTGTCAGGCGGAGCGCTTCGTCCGCGCCCGTCGAGCGGATCGCGGTGAGGTGCTTCTTTTTGCACACGTTTACGGCGATATCCTCCATCTTGGGGCACTGTCCGACGATCATTCCCTCATAGACGGGGGTCTGAACTCCGATGAAGAGAGCGCCGCGGTCCTGCGCGTTGTAAAGTCCGTAGGAGGTCGCCTCGCCCGCCTCGGATGCGGTGAGCGAGCCGGTGTAGCGCATGGTGATCTCACCCTTGTAGGGCTGATATCCGTCGAAGAGGGAGTTGATTATTCCCTCGCCGCGCGTGTCGGTGAGGAATTCCGAGCGGTATCCGAGAAGTCCGCGCGCCGGGATCAGGTACTCGATCTTCATGCGGCTGCCGGACGGTGTCATCTGCACAAGTTCACCCTTGCGTGAGCCGAGCTTTTCTATGACCGCGCCGACCGAGCCTTCGGGAACGTCAATGTAGACTCTCTCCATCGGCTCGCACTTCTTTCCGTCGATCTCCTTGTAGAGGACGTGGGGCGTCGAGCAGGTGAGCTCGTATCCCTCGCGGCGCATCGTCTCGATGAGGATCGAGAGGTGCATTTCGCCGCGTCCCGCGACCTTGAAGGAGTCGGTCGTTTCGCCGTCCGCCACGCGGAGCGAAACGTCGCGCAGAGTCTCCTTGTAGAGACGCTCGCGGAGCTGGCGCGAGGTCACGAATTTGCCCTCGCGTCCGGCGAACGGGCTGTCGTTTACGGAGAAGGTCATCTCCATCGTAGGCTCGCTCACCTTGACGAACTCAAGCGGCGTGGGATCGAGCGGCGACGCGATCGTGTCACCGATCGTGATATCCTCCGCGCCCGAGAAACAGACGATGTCGCCCACCGTCGCGCTCTGCGCGGGAACTCTGTCAAGTCCGTCAAACTCGAACATCGAAACAAGCTTCATTTTCTTCGGGGTCGCATCCGGATTGTGATAGTTTACGACGACCGCCTCATCGCCGATCTTCGCCGTGCCGCGCTCGATGCGTCCGATTCCGATACGTCCGACGTAATCGTTGTAGTCGATCGAGGAAACGAGAAGCTGGAGCGGAGCATCGGAATCGCCTTCGGGAGCGGGGATGTAGTCGATGATCGTGTTGAACAGAGGATCGAGATTGACTCCCTTTTCGTAAGGCGAGAGGGATGCGGTGCCCGCGCGTCCGGAGCAGAAGATCATCGGTGAATCGAGCTGCTCGTCCGTCGCGTCAAGCTCGAGAAGAAGCTCGAGAACCTCCTCCTCGACCTCTTCGAGGCGCGCGTCGGGACGGTCGATCTTGTTGATGACGACGATTATCTTGTGACCGAGCTCCATTGCCTTGCCGAGAACGAATCTCGTCTGAGGCATGGGACCCTCCGCCGCATCGACGAGCAGGAGAACGCCGTTTACCATCTTGAGTATGCGCTCGACCTCTCCGCCGAAGTCTGCGTGCCCGGGGGTATCTACTATGTTTATTCTCACATCGCCGCGGATGACCGACGTGTTTTTCGCAAGTATCGTGATTCCGCGCTCGCGTTCGAGATCGCCGGAGTCCATGACGCGCTCCGTGACCTGCTGATTTTCGTGGTATTCGCCGCACTGCTTCAGCATTTCGTCCACAAGCGTGGTCTTACCGTGATCGACGTGTGCGATTATCGCAATGTTGCGCAAATCTGTTCTTACCAAAAATATCTCTCCGTTTCGTTTTTATATTTCTGCCTTTTCTAACCTTTAGATTATATCATGAGGTTTTTAAAAAATAAAGGGGTTTTTATAAATTTGTTGAAAAACACCGAGAGGGAGGGGCAAAACAGCACGCGAGGTGCAAAAAACCGCCCTTCGGCAGCTTTTTCGGAGGATATATGTTCCGCATACGTTCGGCGTACACGCAGTGTCCGGCGATTTATGAGTCGTGCACTTTTGCGGCACGCTTCGGCTTGTACGCTTCCGCCCCGCACTGCGAGCCGCCTACGGCGGCACGGGGCAGCGAATATGACGGAGAAAGAAAATCCGATCGTCAGGCGGCGAAATTGTGCGGGCTTTTTTCGCCGATATATTGAAATCGCGTCCGCAAACGGCTATAATAGATTAAAGCATATGCCCGCCGTGCGGATATCGGCGGGGGTCAAGTTTGAAAAAGGACGGTATTATCATGAAAATAATCCCCACACCGAACAAAGCGGAGCTGACGGGCGGATCTATCGATCTCGGGAAAATCGCCGCTGTCGCCGTTGAAAACGGAAGCGACCGCAGAATAACCAAGATCGCCGTTACACTGAAGCGTGAGATCGAGGAGCTTTGCTCCGCTCCGGTGAAGCTGCGTGCCTGCTCCGCCGAATGCACAGGCAAAGGCTGCGCGCGCGTGCGCATTTCCCACGGAGAAGCGGGAGAGGGCTACACGCTCGATATTGACGACGGCGGTGTGAGGATCGTCGGCGACGGAGCGGCGGGCGCATATTACGGCGTGCAGACTCTCCGTCAGATAATTCACGAGTACGGTGATTCGCTTCCCCATTGCAGGATCGAGGATAAGCCGGAATTTGCGGAGCGCGGATTCTATCACGACGTGACGAGAGGGCGCGTCCCCACGCTGAAGCAGCTATGCCATATCGCCGATCTGCTCGCGTATTATAAGATCAATTCTCTTCAGCTTTACGTCGAGGACGCTTTCGAATTCGTCGAGTACGACGGGATCATGACCCCGGAGAACGTGCTCACCGCCGAGGAGATCACCGCGCTCGACGATTACTGCTACGACAATTTCATCGAGCTCGTTCCGTCGCTTGCCACGTTCGGACACCTCTACAACCTCCTTCAGAGCGATAAGTACAAGCATCTCTGCGAAATGGAGGATTGGAAGCCGGAGAAGATGTATTGGCTTGAAAAGATGGCGCACCACACGATCGACGTATCGAACGAGGAGAGCATCAAGCTTATCTCGAGCCTGATAGATCAGTTTATCCCGCTTTTCCGTTCGGACAGATTCAATCTCTGCTGCGACGAGACGTTTGACCTCTGCCGCGGACGCAACGCGGGCAAGGATGCCGGTGAGGAATACTTCAAATTCCTCATGAAGATAATCGAGCATGTGAAGAGCCGCGGCAAGACCGTCATGATGTGGGGCGATATCGCGCTCAGCCATCCCGATAAGCTCCACTATATCCCCAAGGATACGGTCATGCTCAACTGGACGTACGTTTCGGACCCCGACGAGGGCAAGGTCAAGGCGTTCGCCGACGCGGGACTCAATCAGATAGTGTGCCCCGGAACGTCGAGCTGGAACCGCTTCGTCGAGGAGATCGACCGCTCAGAGGGAAATATAACCCGCCTTGCGGATTACGGCGCGAAGTACGGCGCGCTCGGCATCCTCAATACAAATTGGGGAGATTTCGGCAACATCTGCCCGTTCAACTGCTCGCTCTACGGAATGGTGATCGGCGCGCAGAAGGGGTGGAGATGCTCCGCCGTCCTCACGGAGGAATTCGAGGAGGCGGCAAGCTCGCTGCTCTACGATTCCGACGACGTGAACGTGATCTCTCTCATACGCACGATGGGCCGCTGCGAGAGAAGCTGCGATTGGATGGAGTTCATGTATTGGTACAGCGCGAACACCGTCGAGGGCAAGACCACGGAGCTTGCCTGCGATACCGATGCCGCGATCGCGCATATTGCGGAGCTTGACGGGGTAATCGCCGCACTTCGCGGTATCGGCGAGGATGACGAAAGAATATCCGATCTCATTCTCTCATGCCGCGCGATACAGCTTATGAACCGCGTCTGCCTGAAGATCAAGGGCGTTGAAGGCTACACCGACCGCGTCACTCTTCTGTACGATGTCGAAGCGTGGCTCAAGCCCTACCGCGAGTCGTGGCTCCGCGAGAACAAGCTGAGCCAGCTTGATCTCGTTGACCGCTTCATGCACGAGGTTGCGATCTGCTGATCCGACCCGACGTCGCCCCGACCGCACAATCGAAAAAACGAAAATCGCCCATGCGAGAAAGAAGGAGGATCGTCAGATCCTCCTTTTTGTGTGTCCGTATTCATGCGCGCCTTTCAACCTCGCGTCGTTCCCGCGCTCAGATGTCGAAGGTCTCCTCTTCCTCGTAAAGCTGCATGAGGCGATCCTCCGCGGTTATGCGCCTGTCCTCAAGCTCGGCGGCGCGCATATAGTTGTATGCCGCTTCGCCGAAAAGCTCGTCCGTGATCTCGACAAGCTCCTTTTCGAGCGCGGCGATCTCCGCACGCACTTTCTCAACGTGCTTTCGGTACTTTCTTTCCTCGGCGGCATTCTTCTTTCTTTCGAGATACTCGTCCTTCGCCGAGGAGATGCTCTCCTTTGCGGCGGCGGACACCTCTGCCGCTCCTTCGGCTGCCGCGCGCTTTTTCTGCTCGTATTCCCTGTATGTTCCGCGGAAATCGACGGCGCCGTCGGGAGATATCGTGATGATTCTCGTCGCCAGCTTGTCGATAAAGTATCTGTCGTGGCTGACCGCGATCAGCGTTCCGTCGTATCCGGCGAGCGCGTCCTCGAGCGCCTCGCGCGACGATATGTCGAGGTGGTTTGTCGGCTCGTCGAGGATCAGAAGATTCATCTTTCGGAACATCAGCTTCGCAAGGGTGAGACGCGCGCGTTCACCGCCCGAGAGGACGGATACGCTTTTCGACACATCCTCCGCGCGGAAAAGAAACTGTGCGAGCACGCTCCGTATATCGCGCTCCGCCATCGTGGGGTATGCGTCCCACAGCTCGTCGAGAACCGTTTTCGTGTCGGTGAGATTCTGGTTTTCCTGATCGTAGTAGCCGAGCTCCACGTTGTATCCGAAGTCCACGCGCCCGCTCTTCTGACGCATCAGTCCGCACAGAATCTTGACGAGTGTCGATTTTCCGCAGCCGTTCGGACCGAGGATGAACACCCGTTCGCGCTTTTTCACATCAAACGATATGCCGGAAAAAAGCGTGTTCTGACCGAAGCCCATCGAAAGCTCCTTCACCGACAAAACATCGTTTCCGCTTTCGATCCCCGCGCGGAAGGAAAATCCAATCCCCTTCGGCGCGTCGTCGGGACGCTCGACCTTTTCCATGCGCTCGAGCGCCTTCATGCGGCTTTCCGCCTTGATGAAGTTCTTTTCGCGGTTAAAGCGGCGCTGCTGCTCGATGATCGCCTCCTGCCGCGCGATCTCCTTCTGCTGGAGCTCGTATTTCTTCATTTTCGCACGGTAGTCCTGCTTTTTCTGCTCGGCAAACGCGGAGTACGGGCATTTGTAGAGCGTCGCGCGCCGATTCTCTATATCGAGGGTCTTGTTCGTCACGCGGTCGAGGAAGAAACGGTCGTGGCTTACGACGATCACGGTTTTCGGATACGACGAGAGATGCTCCTCAAGCCATGCCATCGTGTCTGTGTCGAGGTGGTTCGTCGGCTCGTCGAGTATCAGAAACTCCGGCTCCGATGCGAGAAGCTGCGCGAGAAGCAGTCTCGTTCGCTCTCCGCCCGACAGACCGGAGAGCGGCTGCGAGTGCATGCTCTCGGGAAAGCCGAGATGTATGAGTATGCTTTTGCATTTCGATTTGTAGTACAGTCCGCCGCCTTCCGTGAAACGCGCGTTCAGCGACGAAAATTCGGATGCCGCCGACTCAAGCTCCGCGCCGGACGCGGTGTCGAGCTTTTCCTGAAGCACGGCAAGCCGCGCTTCGATCGAGCGCAGCTCTCCGAATGCGTCGTACATCCGGTCGAGCACGGTTTCCTCACCGCCGTCCGCAAAAAGGGCGCTGTCCGACAGCGAATTCTGCTCGAGTACTCCGACGCGGTAGTTTTTCGCAATGTATACGCTACCCTCGGTCGGAGTGAGACGGGACGTAATCATCCCGAGCAGCGTTGATTTTCCCGCACCGTTCACGCCGACTATGCCGAGGCGGTCCCCCGCGTCGAGCGAAAACGAAACGGAATCGAGAATCACTTTCTCTCCTATTTTATATGAGAGGTCGCTTACACTGATTGAAATCATTGTCTCCCGTCCTGACTGCCGTCGGGATACTGCCTTCCGGCTGTGTTTGCACCGCCGTGATTTCCCTGCGTCCGCCGGACGTCGCCGTTTCGGTGATTTATCTGCCCGTAGGGATTGCCGCTCGGCACATTGCCTCCCTGACCGATGTACGGCGGATTCTGCGGATATACGGTATTCTGTGCGTCACGCTGAACGCGGCGCGGATCGCGCTCTCCCGTGTACCGGGGATCGGCGCGGTACTGCTGCTGACTGCGCATCCGGGGATCCTGAGTGTACTGCGGATTCTGCATTTCGCGAGGCTGTCCCGGACGCGCGGGGGAAGTGTTTTGCCTCATTCCGTTCTGCGCATAGCCGTTCTGACGGGCGCGGGGATCGCCGGCGGACGTGGGACGGCGCGCGCCGCCGCGGTTTCCGGAGAGGTTGACTTTCGGCGGAATTCCGACGTACGGGCTGTGTCCGACCTTGTTTCTGCGCCTGCGGAGCAATGAACCGTTTGCGAATTCCGAGCGGCGTAGGACGGATACGGCGACAAATACGATCACGATAAGGAGTACCGCCGCCGCGATCCAGAGGACCGTCTTGAAGAATCCCATGAGCGGTTTTCCGGGGGAGGTCTGTTTCTGCGCGTCGCCGCTCTCGCTTTCCGTCTCGGGATACGAAAAATCGATGTACTTGCCGTCCCAATTCGAGATGTCGATCGAGTAGAGAGCCTGAAACTTTTCGAGCAGGCGGTCGAAGACCGCGAGCGCGCCCTCACCGTACTTCTCATCGCGGAAATACTGCTCGAGGCATTCGTTGTTCACTGCCTGAAGATCGCTGTCGGTTATGTCGTTTTTGATGCCGTTGCCCTGGAGAATCCAATATTCGCGGTCCTCGGTCGCCATTATGAGAAGCATTCCGTTGTTGCGCTGAACCGAGCCGATCTTCCATGTGTTGAAAAGCTCTGCGGTGTACTTGTCGATGGGCGTGTCACCCGTGGTCGTCACGCACACGGTGATTATCTGCGCACCGCACATCGCATAGAGCGCGTCCGCGCGTCGGTTTATGTCGTCCTCGATTTCGGAGGAGATCACGTCGGCGGAATCGTACACATATACGGAAGCGCGCTGCTCCGGAAAATCGGCGCATACCGCGGAGATCGCGGAGAGAACGGCGAATGCGAGCACAAGGGCGGTGCATATTATTCTTGAAACGGTTCTGGAATACATTTTTAACTCCTTTGCCGCACGGCGGCACGGTTTTATTGCACTTTGCCGCGTAACGCGGACTTTGCTTGCGGATATTCTGCCTGCGCGCTCAGCCGTCCGCGCGGTCATCCGCACTGCTTTCCGCACAGTCGTGCGATTTGCCGGACGCGGCGACCTCATAGCTTTCGGCGGCACTTTCGTTTGCGGTTTCGGAAGCATCTTCGGGCGCGCTTTCGGCGGGCGTGCCATCGGCATTGCCGCCTGAAGCGTGGCGGGGCGTGTGATTTCGCTGTGATGCGGCGGAAAGCGCGGATATGAGCCGCGAGACCGCAAGAATGCCGACTGCGGCGAAGAGCGTGGAATCTATTATGCCGAAGCCGAATCCCTCGGAATCCGCGAGAGATATCGCAAGGCGCGGAAATGCGACGGCAATCGAGCACGAAGCCGCAGCTGCCGAGGTGAAAACTCCGATGGAGGCGCACTGCGTTCCGAGTGCGTAGCGGAGGTCTTCGCAGAGGAATATGAGGATGAGCGCCGCTGCGAGAAGATTCAGCGCTTTTGTCGGATTGTTTATCGAGAGGGAGCTGTCAAAATATATGCTGAGCGTGCAGAGCCCCGCCCAGACGATCGGTGCGAATGCAAGAACCGAGCGTGCGTTCTTCAATTTCGGCGCGAATGCGCAGATCAGGAAGTATGCCGCGGAGACAAGCGCGAGCACCGTCATAAGCGCGGGGAGCACGTTCGCTTTTGTAAACAGATACGCGAGGCGGGAGCGGTAGGCGAACAGCGTTTCCGCAGCGTAGGCGGCAAACGCTGCCGCACAAAGAATATACGAGAACAAGGAAAACACCGAGGAATCACGAAGCTCGATGCCGCGCGGCACCGAGAGGATCGGAAACGCGGCGCAGACTGCAAGCACGACCGATATTCCGAGCATGATGTATGATGCCGCAACGATAGGTGTGCGGCTGAAATGCTCCACGGTCATGTCAAAACTTGTCCTGAACGAAACCCAGAAGAGAACGCCGGAGATCGCAGCGATTATGATTGAGACGGCAGATATCGCCGTCGATGTGAGTGATTTTTTCATTTCGGTTTGACATGCCTTTGAAAAAGGCTTCCTTTCTTTTATATGTTCTGTGTACTGCACGTTTTTTACGCGGCAGGAAACATGATGCGTTTCTTTACCGTCTTCAGACCGCGAACGTGATTTCCGGTACGGGACGGTGCAAAACGTCCGGAGACGAAGGCGTGTATATCGTGTATATATAAAATAAGATACTTTTATATAATACCATAAATTTTCGCATTTCGCAATAGCGCGGTATGTTTTTTGGAACAAGTTCTCCGAATAAGTTTTGCCTTTTTTGCGCCCGAAAATCCGTTGTGCATATTTTACAAAAAATGATTATGAAAATACGGAAAATTTCTACACCGTAAAAATCGTACCGGAACAAAAAAACAGTTGCATTATATAGTGAAATGTGGTAAAATCAAAAGGCTTGATGTGCGATGAAGCGGGAGGTTGCCTCTATGGGTGACTGCGCCTGAGAGGGTAATTTCCGCAGAGTATGTCCGTTAACCGGGCGAAGGCGAACGCGGGGGAGGGCAGTGTATGCTGCGCAGCCGTCCCGCGGGGTGATCCGCCGTCTTTGTTTGTCCGGAGTTCGCGTGTCTTAACCCCGCGCGAAGTCCGGCTTGTTTAAGACGGGCAAAGATACACCCGGAACCGTGTTCCCTCCTCATCAAAGATTAAAAAGGAGGAAAACCTAAATGGCAGTGAATGAGAAAGTGAGAATCAGACTCAAGAGCTATGAGCACACGCTCGTCGATGCGGCTGCGGCGAAGATCGTCGAGATCGCAAAGCGCGGCGGTGCCGAAGTATCCGGTCCCATTCCGCTTCCCACGAAGAAGGAGATCATCACGATTCTCCGCGCGGTGCACAAGTACAAGGACAGCCGTGAGCAGTTCGAACAGCGCACCCACACACGTCTCATCGAGATCTCGAAGCCTTCCAAGGCTCTCATCGATTCTCTCGTGAACGTGGAGCTCCCCGCCGGCGTTGAGATTGATCTTAAATAAGATCGCGTCAGGCATCATAAACGCCGAAAAAGCCGAATCCGCCGCACAGAGTCAGGGATCCCGTCGGGATCGGAGACTTGATGACGGAAAAGGTCAAGTTGGCGCGTCCGGCGTGGCTGCCGGGAATTCCAAGCGCACCAACCAATAACCTTACAGGAGGAAATCATGAAAAAAGGAATCATCGGAAAGAAGCTGGGCATGACCCAGATTTTCGACGAAAACGGACTCGTTATCCCCGTTACGGTTATCGAGGCCGGCCCCTGCTACGTAACACAGAAGAAGACCGCCGAGACCGACGGTTACGAAGCTGTGCAGCTCGCATTCGAGGATGCGAAGGATAAGCATACGGGCAAACCCGCACAGGGACATTTCAAAAAGGCAGGAGTTTCCGCGAAGAAACACCTGAAGGAGTTCCGCCTCGAGAACGCCGCTGATCTCAATCTCGGAGACGTGGTGGCCGCCGATACCTTCGCCGCAGGCGAAAAGGTCGACATTACCGGCATCACGAAGGGACGCGGATACACCGGCGCGGTCAAGAGATGGAACGCCCACATTCTTAAAATGACACACGGTACCGGACCGATTCACCGTCAGGTCGGATCGATGGGTGCAAACTCGTCTCCGTCCAGAGTCTTCAAGAACAAGCACATGGCGGGACAGTACGGTAACGAACAGGTTACAATTCTGAATCTTGAGGTCGTCAAGGTAGACGCCGAGAAGAACCTTATCGCTGTCAAGGGCGCAGTCCCGGGCGCAAAGGGCGGCATCGTATTTATCCGCGACGGCGTCAAAGCATAGGAGGAACGAACATGCCGGAAATTAAAGTAGTAAATATGGCAGGCAAGGAAGTCGGCAAGATGAACCTTTCCGACCGCGTATTTGCCGCCGAAGTAAACGCGCCTGTCCTCCATGCGGCAGTAAGAGCATATCTCTCCAATCAGAGACAGGGAACACAGTCCACCCTCACCCGTACCGAGGTTTCGGGCGGCGGCCGCAAGCCGTGGCGCCAGAAGGGCTCGGGACGCGCAAGACAGGGATCGACCCGCGCTCCTCAGTGGACGCACGGCGGAGTCGCTCTCGGACCGAAGCCCCGCCTCTACAAGGTCAAGCTCAACAAGAAGGTCAAGAGAGTCGCAATGTTCAGCGCACTCAGCTCAAAGGTTGCGTCCGGCGAGATGATCGTCGTGGACAAGATCGCTGCTGCTGAATTCAAGACCAAGGCAATGGCACAGATGCTTTCCGATATCGGAGCAGGCAAGAAGTCGCTCGTGGTTCTCCCCGAGAAGGACGAAAAGGTCGTAAAGAGCCTTGCCAACATCCCCGGTGTCAAGGTAACGCTTGCCAACACGCTCAGCGTCTACGACATTCTCAATGCCGATTCCTTCGTTGCGGCGCAGGACGCTGTAACCAAGATCGAGGAGGTGTACGCAGAATGAAGCTTGCACAGGATATCATAATCAAGCCGATCATCACCGAGAAATCGATGGACCTTACGGCTGATAAGAAGTATGTTTTCAAGGTCGCAAAGGATGCGACAAAGCCCGAGATCGCAGCTGCGGTCGAAGAGCTTTTCAAGGTCGACGTAAAGAGCGTCAACACCATCAACATGAAGAAGAAGCCCAGAAGACTCCGTTACAGCCAGGGATACACGGCTGCTTGGAAAAAGGCGATCGTTACTCTCGAGCCCGGCTCCAAGACGATAGAGTTCTTCGAGGGACTCAACTGAGGAGGTGCGGATAAATGCCTACTATCAAATATAAGCCTACAACTCCGGGTCGTCGCGGCATGACCGTGCCCACCTTTGATGAGGTCACCAAGTTCACCCCCGAAAGAAGCCTTGTTGTAATCAAGAAGAAGAATGCCGGAAGAAACAGCTACGGCCGCATCACCGTTCGTCATCGCGGCGGCGGAAACAAGCAGAAGTACCGTATCATCGACTTCAAGCGCGATGTCGATAAGAAGGCTACGGTTGTCGGAATCGAGTACGATCCGAACCGCACCGCTTACATCGCACTTCTTCAGGACGACGAAGGCAAGAAGAGCTACATCATCGCTCCGCTCGGCGTAACCGACGGAGATGTACTCTACACCGGTGCCGATGCAGATATCAAACCCGGTAACACCCTTCCGATCGCAAACATCCCGGTCGGTACGTTTATCCACAACATCGAGCTTTATCCCGGACGCGGCGCTCAGCTCGTCCGCACCGCGGGATCCCAGGCTCAGCTTATGGCTAAGGAAGGCGAGATGGCTCAGGTTCGTCTGCCCTCCGGCGAAGTCCGTTACATCCGTATGGACTGCCGCGCTACCATCGGTCAGATCGGCAACATCGAGCACGACACCGTTAAGGTCGGTAAGGCAGGTAAGACCCGTCACAAGGGTATCCGTCCTACAGTTCGCGGTTCCGTTATGAACCCGTGCGATCACCCGCACGGAGGCGGTGAGGGACGCTCCCCGATCGGACGTCCGGCACCTGTTACCCCGTGGGGCAAGCCCGCACTCGGTTACAAGACGCGCAATAAGAAGGCAAGAACCGACAAGTTCATTGTCAAGCGCAGAAACGCGAAATAAGGAAGGAGGCACGATAAATGAGCAGAAGCTTAAAGAAACCGTTCTTTGTCGAAGAGAAGCTGTTCAACCGCATCGAGGCTATGAACGCTTCCGGTGACAAGAAGGTAATCAAGACCTGGTCGAGAGCATCCACCATTTTTCCCGAGTTCGTCGGTCATACGATCGCCGTACACGACGGACACAAGCACATCCCGGTATATGTTACCGAGGATATGGTGGGACACAAGCTCGGCGAATTTGCTCCTACGCGCACCTTCAAGGGTCACGCGGGATCAAAAACGTCCAATAACGGTAAATAAGCCATAGGAGGAGAATGAAATGGAAGCAAAAGCATATCTCAAATATGTTCGCATCTCTCCCCGTAAGGTTTCTATCGTTCTGGACCTTATCCGCGGAAAGGATGCAGCCACGGCAAAGGCTATTCTGAAGCACACGCCGAAGGCAGCAAGCGAGCATATCATCAAGCTCCTCGACCGCACGGTCGCGGACGCTGAAAACAATTTCCACATGAACCGTGATAGTCTCTATGTATCCGAGTGCTTCGTCACCCCCGGTCCCACTCTCAAGAGAATGATGCCGCGCGGTAAGGGAAGCGCAGACCGTATACTGAAGAGAACAAGTCACATCACCCTTGCGGTGAAAGAAAGAGATTGAGGGAGGAGGCTGAAAAATGGGACAGAAGGTTAATCCCCACGGACTGCGTGTCGGCGTAATCAAGAATTGGGATTCGAGATGGTACGCAAGTGACGAGAAATTCGGCGATACCCTCGTTTCGGATTACAAGGTGCGCAAGTACCTCAAAAACAAGCTTTACCTTGCAGGCGTTCCGAAGATCGAGATCGAGCGCGACAGCCGCGGACACGTTCGCGTGTTCATCCACTGCGCAAAGCCCGGTATCATCATCGGAAGAAACGGCTCCGAGATCGACAAGCTCCGTGCTGAGCTTGAGGCAATGCTCGGCACGTCCGTTTCCGTAAACGTCATCGAGGTCAAGAACATCGATACCGATGCTCAGCTCGTTGCCGAGAATATCGCCGGCCAGCTCGAGCGCCGTATTTCCTTCCGCCGTGCAATGAAGCAGTCCATAGGACGCACCATGCGCCTCGGCGTGAAGGGTATCAAGATTATGGTCAGCGGACGTCTTGGCGGTGCCGAGATTGCAAGAAGCGAGCAGTATCATGAGGGAACTATCCCGCTGCAGACGCTTCGCGCAGACATCGACTACGGCTTCGCGGAGGCTAACACGACCTACGGTAAGATCGGCGTTAAAGTCTGGATCTACAAGGGCGAGGTCCTCTCCGAGGTATCCCGTACCGGCGAGCGCCGCGACAACCGCCGCTCCAAGAAGCCGGGCGAGCGCCGCGAGCGCCGCAGCGGAGACCGCCGCGAGGGCGGACGTCGTGAGGGCGGACGCCGTGAAGGCGGACGCGGAGGACGCGACGAGGGACGCAATATCAACGCAGGCGCACGTCAGACGAGACCGGGTTACAAGAAACCCGCTCCGAAGGCAGCTCCTACGCCGGATGCGGCTCCCGAGCAGACCACTGAGGGAGGTGCAGACTGATGTTAATGCCTAAGAGAACCAAATACAGACGTGTTCAGCGCGGCCGCCTTAAGGGTAAGGCAATGCGCGGAAACCGCGTCACCAACGGTGAATTCGGACTTGTTGCTCTCGAGCCGGCTTGGATCACGAGCAACCAGATCGAGGCAGCCCGTATCGCAATGACCCGTTACATCCGCCGCGGCGGACAGGTATGGATCAAGATCTTCCCGGATAAGCCGATAACCGAGAAGCCTGCCGAGACCCGAATGGGTTCCGGTAAAGGTTCGCCCGAGTATTGGGTGGCTGTCGTTAAGCCGGGCCGCGTACTGTTCGAGATGGACGGCGTGAGCGAGGAGATCGCAAAAGAGGCAATGCGACTTGCGTCGCACAAGCTCCCCATCAAGTGCCGCTTTGTAACAAGGGAGCAGCTTGATAATGAAGTGGAGGGATAAGCTGTGAAAGCAACAGAACTTACTAAAATGTCAGAAGCAGAGCTTGAGAGCAAGCTGAAGGAGCTCAAGGAAGAGCTGTTCGGTCTTCGCTTCAAGCATGCGATCAACCAGCTTGACAACCCCCACAAGATCGCGGATGTAAAGAAGGACATCGCCCGTGTGATGACCGTTATCCGCCAGAAGAATGCTTAAGGGGGAGATAGTGATGGAAGAACGCAACCTTAGAAAGACCAGAGTGGGCAAGGTTATTTCCGACAAGATGGACAAGGCAGCAGTCGTTGCCATCGAGGATAACGTAAAGCACCCCACTTACGGCAAGATCATGAAGCGCACACTCAAGGTTCACATCCGCGATGAGAAGAACGAGTGCGGCGTCGGTGATAAAGTTGAGATCATGGAGACCAGACCGCTTTCCAAGACAATCAGATGGCGTCTCGTTTCCGTAATCGAAAAGGCAAAATAAATCCTTCGAGCGGCCACGCCGAATCACGTGGACCGGGCAGCAGACCGAACGGTCGGGCTGTCACCCTTCCCGGAAAAACCGGGCAAGTTTTAATTACCTAAGGAGGAAGACAAGTGTTACAGCAGCAGTCACTTATGAAGGTCGCTGACAATACGGGCGCAAAGGAACTTATGTGCATCCGTGTTCTCGGCGGCTCGGGCAGACGTTATGCCGGGATCGGCGATGTCGTCGTTGCCTGCGTTAAGAAAGCGGCTCCGGGCGGAGTCGTAAAGAAGGGTGATGTCGTAAAGGCAGTCGTAGTCAGAACTGTGAAGGGCGTCGGAAGAAGCGACGGTTCCTACATCAAGTTCGACGAGAACGCAGCGGTCATCATCGGAGAAGACAAAAATCCCAAGGGAACCCGTATCTTCGGACCCGTTGCACGCGAGCTCCGCGATCACGAGTACACGAAGATTCTTTCCCTCGCACCCGAAGTACTTTAAGGAGGAACGAAGATGATAAAGAAGGTTCATGTAAAGACCGGCGATACCGTCATCGTTGTCTCCGGCAACGACAAGGGCAAGAAGGGCAAGGTCCTTGAGGTTTCCCCGAAAGAGGGAAAAGTAATCGTGCAGGGCGTGCACATGGTAAAGAAGCACGTCAAGCCGCGTCCGCCGAAGGATCAGGGCGGTGTAGTCGAGGTCGAGGGCGCAATCTATGCGTCCAAGGTTCAGATCGTCTGCCCGAAGTGCTCCAAGGGCGTGCGCATTGCACACAAGATCGAGAACGGAAAGAAAACCAGAGTATGCGCCAAGTGCGGCGCCGAGCTCTGACGGAGGTGTGACAGATGGCAGCAAGAATCAAGGAAATGTATCTGAAGGAAGTCGCACCGGCTCTTATGAAAAAGTATGAGTATAAGAGCACTATGCAGATTCCGAAGCTCGAAAAGATCGTTATCAACGTCGGCGCAGGCGATGCAAAGGATAACTCCAAGGTTATCGACAGCATCATGACCGACCTTCAGACGATCTCCGGTCAGAAGCCGGTCCCGACCTATGCAAAGAAATCCGTCGCAAACTTCAAGCTCCGCGAGGGCATGAAGATCGGCGCGAAGGTCACTCTCCGCGGCGAGCGTATGTATGAATTCGTCGACAGACTCTTCAACATCGCTCTTCCCCGTGTCCGTGACTTCAAGGGAATCAATCCCGACGGCTTCGACGGCCGCGGAAACTACTCCCTCGGACTGAAGGAGCAGCTCATATTCCCCGAGATCGTTTACGATCAGGTCGAGAAGATTCGCGGTATGGATATCGCGTTCGTTACCACTGCACAGACCGACGAAGAAGCGCGCGAGCTGCTCACTCTCATGGGCGCTCCGTTCGCAAGATAAGGGAGGCTATGAAATGGCAAAGAAAGCAATGATACTGAAGCAGCAGAAAAAGCAGAAGTACTCCACCCGTGAGTACAATCGCTGCAAGATCTGCGGCAGGCCTCACGCTTATATGCGCAAGTACGGCATCTGCCGTATCTGCTTCCGCGAACTCGCTTACAAGGGTGAAATCCCCGGCGTTCGTAAGGCAAGCTGGTAAAGACATGCCGCGCTGCGCTGGTGCGTGATCGCCGGAGCGCAGACGGCAAAACCCATCCCCACCGATAGGAAACCGAGTTTAACCGTCGGTGTGCGGCCGCCTGCGGGCGGCAGCAAGAATAATTACTTGCATGACAGGAGGATAAAATTATGCAGATGTCAGACGTAATTGCAGATATGCTGACAAGAATCAGAAACGCCGGAACTGCCCGTCACGAGACTGTGGACATTCCCGCGTCAAACATGAAGAAGGCGATTGCCGACATTCTTCTTGAAGAGGGATACGTAAAGGGCGTTCAGGTGATCGAGGACGGTCGCCAGGGAATCATCCGCGTTACTCTCAAGTACGGTCAGGGTAAGAAAAACACGATCCACGGTATCCGCCGTGTTTCCAAACCCGGTCTCCGTATTTATTCGAACTGCGAGGATATGCCGAAGGTTATGAACGGCCTCGGTATCGCCATCGTATCGACTTCAAAGGGCATTATGACCGACAAGCGTGCGCGCAAAGAGAATGTCGGCGGCGAGATCATCGCCTTTGTCTGGTAAGGGAAAGGGGAGATTTCAATGTCAAGAATAGGTAGAAATCCGATAACGGTTCCCGCCGGAGTGGACGTAGTAATCGCAGAAGGCAACCACATCACGGTAAAGGGAGCTCTCGGAACTCTTGAGTTCAAGTTTTCCGATATTCTCAACTTCAAGCGCGACGGAGACGTCATCGTTATCGAGCGTCCCGACGACGAGAAGGAGAGCCGTTCCATCCACGGAACGAGCCGCACTATCCTCAATAACATGATCGTCGGCGTGAAGGACGGCTTCAAGAAGACCCTCCAGATCAACGGCGTCGGTTACAGAGCAGCAAAGTCCGGCACGACTCTCACCCTTAACCTCGGTCACTCCCATCCGATCTATTTCGAAGAGGGCGACGGAATCACTTTTGAGCTTCCGGACTCCAACACGATAATCGTGAAGGGCGCAGACAAGCAGAAGGTCGGCTACATCGCGGCTCAGATCCGTGAGAAGAGACCTCCGGAGCCGTACCTCGGCAAGGGTGTCAAGTACGATTACGAGCATATCCGCCGTAAGGCCGGAAAGACCGGTAAGTAAGGAAAGGAGACGTAAGACATGGTTACCAAAAAGGATAAAAACGAGCAGCGTCTTCGCCGCCATGCACGTGTACGCGGAAAGATTTCCGGTACCGCTGAGCGTCCCAGACTTGCGGTTTACCGCTCTAACAAGAACATCAGCGCGCAGATCATCGACGATGCAAAGGGTGTGACCCTCGCAGCAGCGTCCTCCAACGAAAAGGATTTTGCTTCCATCGGCTCCAACAAGGAGGCTGCGAAGAAGGTCGGAATGCTTATCGCAGAGCGCGCAAAGGCAAAAGGAATCGAAGCGGTCGTCTTTGACCGTGGCGGTTATATCTATCACGGACGTGTATCGGAATTGGCTGAGGGCGCAAGAGAAGGCGGACTTAAGTTCTGACTTTTCCCCGTCCGGTCAAACGCCGGTTTGTACACCGTTTAATTAGCACGCAAGTGCAGATCAAACGAATTAACAGGAGATTTAATATGTCTAACAGAATTGATGCATCGACGCTCGACCTTAAGGAAAAGCTCGTTTGCGTAAACCGTGTATCCAAGACCGTCAAGGGCGGACGTATCGCGCGTTTTGCCGCACTTATGATAGTCGGCGATGAGAACGGACACGTCGGTTACGGTCTCGGCAAGGCTGCCGAGGTTCCGGAGGCGATCCGCAAGGGCATCGAGGATGCAAAGAAAAACATGATCACAGTGTCCCTCAAGGACACGACGATTCCGCATGAGGTAATCGGTGAGTTCGGCGCAGGCAAGGTACTCCTTAAGCCCGCCGCACCCGGTACCGGAATCATCGCAGGTAAGACCGTCCGCGCGGTGGTCGAGCTTGCGGGAATCAAGAATATCCGTGCAAAGAGCCTTCGCTCCAACAACCCCGCAAACGTCGTAAAGGCTACGTTCGAGGGTCTGACCACCCTGCGTACCGCAGAAGAGGTTGCACAGATTCGCGGAATCGACGTCGAAAAGGTCAAAGGCTGAGGGGAGGCGCGATTATGCTTAAAGTAACTCTTAAAAAGAGCCTGATCGGCTCGTTGCCCAATCAGAAGGCAACCGCGGCGTCTCTCGGTCTTCGCAAGATCGGTGACAGTATCGTCCATAAGGATGATGCGGTACTCGCCGGAAAACTCAAGGTCATTGGACATCTTGTAGTCGTGGAGAAGGCGTAAGCCCTCCAAAAAAACAATAATTTTAAGTAAGGAGGCTTAAAACCATGAAGCTCCATGAACTTTCACCGGCAGAAGGATCCGTAAAGCCGGCATGGCGTAAAGGCAGAGGACCCGGTTCCGGAAACGGAAAAACGGCCGGAAAAGGTCACAAGGGACAGAACGCTCGCAGCGGCGGCGGAGTACGTCCCGGATTTGAAGGCGGTCAGATCCCGCTTTACAGAAAGCTGCCGAAGAGAGGCTTCAACAACAGATTTGCGAAGGAATATGCCATTGTGAATCTCGACGCTCTCAACAGCTTTAACGACGGTGATACCGTAAACCTTGAGGCTCTCATGAGCTGCGGTAAGATCAAGAAAGCACTCGACGGACTCAAGATCCTCGGCAACGGCGAAATTACCAAAAAGATAACCGTTCAGGCAAAGGTCTTTTCAAAAAGTGCAAAAGAGAAGATTGAAGCAGCGGGTGGGAAAGCCGAGGTGATCTGAGTGTTCAAGACGATTGCCAACGCATGGAAGACGGTGGACCTCAGAAAGAAGATTCTCTTCACTGTGCTGATCGTTCTTCTCTACAGAGTCGGCACAGCGATCCCGGTTCCCTTCCTTAACGCACAGGTGCTTTCAAGCTCTCTGCTGTCGTCACAGGGATCCCTCTTCCAGTATCTGAACATTCTTTCCGGCGGCGCAATGTCGCAGGCAACGCTGTTTGCTCTCGGCGTGTCGCCGTACATCACCGCATCGATCGTCATTCAGCTTTTGACGATCGCCATCCCCTACCTTGAGAGGATTTCCAAAGAGGGTGAAGAGGGACAGAAGAAGCTCAACCAGCTTACCCGTATCGCAACCGTTGTTCTCGGGCTTGTAACAAGCTTCGGTTACTACAAGCTCCTTGAGAACAACAACGCAATTACGAACAAGGGCGTTTTCCCTGCATTCGTTATCATTCTCTCCTACTGTGCAGGCTCATCACTCGTTATGTGGCTTGCCGAGAAGATCAACGAAAACGGAATCGGAAACGGTATTTCCATCATTCTTTTTGCGAATATCGTATCCCGTCTGCCTTCGATGATTCACAACCTTTGGTCCGCATACCTTACCTCCGGAAACGCAGGCAAGATCATTCTCGGTATCGGCGTTATCATCGTCAGCCTTGCGGCAACGGCGCTTATCGTCTTCATTACCGACAGTGAACGCCGCCTTCCGATACAGTATGCAAAGAAGGTCGTCGGACGTAAGATGTACGGCGGTCAGAGCTCAACCCTTCCGCTCAAGGTCAACATGACCGGCGTTATGCCTATGATCTTTGCGAACTCCATCGTCTCCATCCCGGCTACGATCCAGATGTTCGTAAATCCTAAGCAGGGATCCTTCTGGGCGGGCTTCTTCAATCTCTTCGGCACCGACGGTTGGCTCTATGCCGCCCTGACTGCAATACTCATCGTCGCTTTTGCGTATTTCTACGTTACGATATCGTTCAATCCGATCGAAGTCGCAAACAATCTCAAGAAGAACGGCGGATTTATCCCCGGTATCCGTCCCGGCAAGCCTACGTCCGACTATATCACGAAGGTTCTTTCGAGAATCACCCTCATTGGTGCTCTCTTCCTCGTCGTGATCGCAGTCGTTCCGCTTGTTGCGAACATCATTTCCGGAGCTAAGCTTTCGTCGCTCGCTTTCACCGGAAGCTCGATCATAATCGTGGTCGGTGTTGTTCTTGAGACCGCACGTGAAATCGAATCTCAGATGACCATGCGTCATTACAAGGGGTTCCTTGAATAAGGTGAGCCGATGAGAAAAATCAAACTGATTCTTTTGGGTGCTCCCGGCGCGGGAAAAGGCACCCAGGCTGAGATAATCTCAAAAAAATACGCTATTCCCTCAATTTCTACGGGCAATATGATCCGTGAGGCGATCGCGGCGGGAACCGAAATGGGCAGAAACGCAAAAAGCTTCATCGATTCCGGCGCGCTCGTCCCCGACGAGGTCGTTATCGGGATAATCAAAGAGCGTCTGGCGAAGCCGGACTGCGAAAACGGATTCATTCTCGACGGCTTCCCGCGCACCGTTCCTCAGGCGCAGGCGCTTGACGACATGGGCGTGGAGATCACCGATGTTATAAGCATCGAGGTTCCCGACGAGAAGATCGTCGAGAGAATGGGCGGACGCCGCGTCTGCAAGAGCTGCGGCGCATCGTATCATGTAAAGTTCAATCCTTCCGAAAACGGAGAATTCTGCGATTGCGGTGAGCTTCTCACGATTCGTTCCGACGATGCTCCCGAGGTCGTGAAAAAGCGTTTGGAAACATATCACTCCCAGACCGAGCCTCTCAAGGGTTTCTACGAGGCGAAGGGGATTCTCAAGCTTGTTGAAGGACAGGAGAAGCTTGAAGATACTACGGCGCTGACTCAGGCAGCGCTGGAGGCGGAGAAATGATTTTCATCAAAAATTCCGAGCAGATAAAGCAGATGAAGGAAGCCGGAAGAATTACCGGCGAGGCCATAGCCATTGCGGGCGAGATGGTCCGCGAAGGGGTCACGACAAAGCAGCTCGACACGAAGATCCGCAACCACATTGAAAAATGCGGCGCGCGTCCTTCGTTCCTCGGCTACGGCGGCTTTCCCGGAAGTGCCTGCATCAGCGTCAATTCTCAGGTGATCCACGGTATCCCCTCCGACAAGGTGGTACTCAAGGAGGGCGATATTGTGAAGATCGACGTGGGAGCCTTCATCGGAGGCTTTCACGGGGATTCTGCCAACACGTTTCCCGTGGGCAGAATTTCCGAGGAGGCGGCAAAGCTTATTGAAGTCACGAAGAAAAGCTTTGAGCTCGGCATGGCTGCCGCCGCCGCGGAGGGTGCGCGTATAGGCGACATCGGCGCGGCGGTCGACGGCTACGTTACCGGATTCGGCTTTTCGACGGTCAAGAAGTACGTCGGTCACGGCGTGGGTCACGACCTTCACGAGGATCCGAGTGTTCCGAATTACGGACGCGCCGGACACGGTCCGAGGATCTGCCGCGGTATGGTCATCGCAATCGAACCGATGATCAACATCGGAACTCCCGATGTCCGTGAGCTTGACGACGGCTGGACAGTAGTGACCGCAGACGGAAAGCTTTCCGCACATTACGAGCACACCGTTGCGATCACGGAGGACGGAGCGATATGCCTGACCGCAGTCTGACGGATATTTTCCGGGACTGTGCGGGCACGGTCGTTTATTCGGTCGCCGGGCGGGATAAAAAGCGTCCGTTCGTTATAGTCGGCGTCGCCGATGAAGACAGCGGAACGGTGTATATCGCCGACGGCTCGCTTCACACTCTTTCCTCTCCGAAGAGGAAAAAGCTGAAGCATCTACGCATTACCGGCAGCGTTCTTCGGGATTTTACTTCCGATACGGATGATGACGCACTCTGCGGGATGATACGGGAATGGGAATCAAAAATACCGCTTAAAGATGATTAAGGAGGGATTATTCTGCCAAAGGATGACGTTATAGAGTTTGAAGGCGTGGTAGTCGAAGTGCTGCCGAACGCGACCTTCAAGGTCAAGCTTCCGAATGATATGATAGTTACGGCGCACATATCCGGAAAGCTCAGAATGAATTATATCAGGATTCTTGTCGGAGACAAAGTCACCGTCGAGGTCTCGATTTACGATCCTACCAAGGGACGTATAACATGGCGTACAAAATAATGAAAGGTGGTACGGACTGTGAAAGTAAAACCTTCAGTAAAGAAAATCTGTGAAAAGTGCAAGATCATCAAGCGTCACGGTAAGGTCATGGTGATCTGCGAGAACCCCAAACACAAGCAAAGACAGGGCTGAGAGCCTGAAATTTAAGAGAAAGGTAACAACTGCAAATGGCTCGTTTATCAGGTGTTGATATTCCGAATCAGAAGCGAATCGAAGTAGCGCTGACCTATATTTACGGCATCGGCCTTACGAGTGCGAAGAAGATCCTTGCGGCTACCGGCATCAATCCGGACACCCGCGCAAAGGACCTTACCGACGACGATATCGCTAAGCTTCGTGACGAAATCGAGAACAACTATACGGTTGAAGGTGAGCTTCGCCGCGAGACCGCGATGAACATTAAGCGTCTCGTAGAAGTAAACTGCTACCGCGGTATCCGTCACAGAAAAGGTCTGCCGGTACGCGGACAGCGCACCAAGACCAACGCGAGAACCCGCAAGGGACCTGCGAAGACTATCGCAAATAAGAAGAAGTAAGGAGTGAGGAAACCTAAATGGCTAACGTTAAAAAGGTTATAAAGAAGCGTCGTGAGAGAAAGAACATTGAAAAAGGTGCAGCTCACATCCGTTCTTCTTTTAACAACACTATTGTAACGATCACCGATACGGCAGGAAACGCAGTTTCGTGGGCTTCCGCGGGTGAGATGGGCTTCCGTGGCTCGAAGAAATCCACTCCGTTTGCCGCACAGACTGCTGCCGAGACCGCAGCGAAGATCGCAATGGAGCACGGTATGAAAACCGTTGAGGTCTATGTAAAGGGACCCGGCTCCGGACGTGAAAGCGCAATCCGCGCACTCCAGACTACGGGACTTAACATAACCCTTATCAAGGATGTTACACCGATCCCGCACAACGGATGCCGCCCGCCTAAGCGCCGCCGCGTATAATTTATAAGGAGGAACAACCTAAATGGCAAGATATACAGGACCTTCCTGCAAGCTGTGCCGCAGAGAAGGAAAGAAGCTTTTCCTTAAGGGCGACCGCTGCCTTACCGATAAGTGCGCCGTCGTAAGACGCTCCACTGTACCGGGTCAGCACGGTGCCGGACGCAAGACCGTTAAGGAATACGGTATGCAGCTTCGTGAGAAGCAGACCGCACGCCGCTACTACGGTGTTCAGGAGAAGCAGTTCAAGAAGTACTACGTTGCTGCCGACAAGCAGAACGGTATCGCAGGTGAGAATCTCCTCAGCCTTCTCGAGCGCCGTTTCGACAACGTCGTATACAGAATGGGTCTGGCTTCCAGCCGTAAAGAGGCACGTCAGCTCGTACGTCACGCTCATTTCGAGCTCAACGGTAAGAAGGCAGACATTCCCTCCATCATTCTGAAGCCGGGCGATGTCGTTTCTCTCAGAGAGAAGAGCCGCGCCTCCGATAAGTTCAAGGAGCTCGCCGAGCAGATGGCAGCCGTCATCCCGCCGAAGTGGCTTGATGTGGATACCGACAATTTCACCGCGAAGATGATCATGCTTCCCGAGCGCGCAGACGTTGACTTCCCGTTCGAGGAACAGCTTATCATCGAGCTTTATTCCAAGTAATAACCTGCCTCGCCGCTCTTGTCCGCGGTACGCGGCAGGCGGCAAACCGGATGAACAATCCGGTCGGATACGAATTGGCAAACGTAACTATTTATTGATAAAAACGGAGGGTTATTATTTATGATAGAAATTGAAAAGCCGAATATTTCGACTGTCCCTTCTGAAGACGAGAAAAACGTAAAATTCGTTGTCGAACCTCTTGAGCGAGGCTACGGCGTTACCCTCGGAAATTCTCTGCGCCGCGTGCTGCTCAGCTCGCTTCCCGGCGTTGCGGTAACGAACATCAGAATTGACGGAGTTCTCCACGAGATCTCCACCATAACCGGTGTTAAAGAGGACGTCTGCGAGATCGTTCTTAACGTAAAGGGCATTACTGCCAAGCTTTACGGAGATTCGATCCCGAAGACCGTCGTGATCGACGTTACCGGTGCCTGCGAAGTGACTGCGGGCGATATCAAGTGCGACTCGGATATTGAGATTCTCAATCCGGACCACCATATCGCAACGATCAGCGACAATGTGCGCTTCTACATGGAGCTCACCTTCGACAGCGGACGCGGATATGTTTCTCAGGAGCGCAATAAGCAGCTCTATTCACTTCAGAACGGCGGTATTACAGCGCCGATCGGGACTATTTTCACGGATTCGATCTACACTCCGGTCTATAATGTTAACTATACCGTTGAAAACACCCGTGTAGGCAACATAACCGATTATGACAAGCTCACGATCGAGGTTCTTACAAACGGTGTTATCACGGCGAAAGAAGCGGTTTCTCTCGGAGCCAAGATACTCAATGAGCATTTCAACTTGTTCGTTGATCTGTCGGACGAGGCGAAGAATGCGGAAATCATGGTCGAGCGCGAAGAGACCATCAAGGAGAAAGTCCTTGAGATGACCATTGAGGAGCTTGATATGTCCGTTCGAAGCTTCAATTGCCTGAAGCGCGCGGGCATTGATACGGTTGAGGATTTGACCAACCGCACCGAGGAAGACATGATAAAGGTCAGAAACCTCGGAAAGAAATCACTTGAAGAAGTTATACAGAAGCTTCACTCTCTCGGACTTGATCTGAAGAGCGAAGAGGAGTAACGCTGTGCATCCGGCACACTCAAACTTAAAAGGAGGACAATGAAATGCCCGGTACAAGAAAACTCGGCAGACCGACCGCGCACCGTCAGGCTATGCTTCGCGGAATGGTAACCTATCTTCTTGAGAACGGTTCCATTGAGACGACCCTGACCCGTGCTAAGGAAGTTCGTGCAATGGCCGAGAAGATGATAACGCTTGGAAAAGCAAACACTCTCGCAAGCCGCCGTCAGGCTCTTGCGTACATCACGAAGGAAGATGTAGTTTCTAAGCTTTTCGATCAGATTGCGCCCAAGTATGCAAATACAAACGGCGGATACACTCAGATCTATAAGCTCGGACCTCGCCGCGGAGACGCTGCGGAGATGGCTCTCATCAAGCTCGTTGATGTTGCTGAGTAATTCACCGAGAAAACGGTATAAACAGATTCCGTTGACGTGATCTTACAAAAAGCTGCAAGTGATTTCACTTGCAGCTTTTTTACGTTTACGGAGCGAGATGCTAATATATATGACGCAAACAACGGCAGCGATAAGATGAATCGGCAGAAGAATGCGGCGTGGATAAGATGCGAGAAACAACAGCGTGAGGCGCGACGGCGCGGATAATCCGCGAAACGCGGCGCTCAGCCATTTTCCGCGATTCTTACGGGCGGGAGATAACGTCTTATCGAAGCCTGTGCTTGCAGCGGCGGCTTTGAACAGACTCCGCCGATTCGCCCTCCCCGCACGCGCTTCCTCCGATTCGCAGCACCATTGATTTGCCGAACCGCTGGATCCGCGCGATTCATCTTGCCGAACGCGCCGCATCGTCGTTCTCGCTTCGCTCCGTAACCTTTGCCGGAACGCCTTCGTTCCGCCTTTCACTCTTCCCGTCGACTCCGCCGAAAAAACAGCCCCGGATTTTCCGGAGCTGTTTTGCTATGACATTGACGCTGCGCCGATGTGATCCGCGCAGGCTGCGGCATCCCCGATACCTTATTTCTTGAACTTCGAGTAGATCAGAGTGCCGACGATTGCCACAGCCGCGACGATCAACGCGATGACGACGTACATCGTGATATCACCGGTGACGGGGCTGACCTCTGCCGCATAGCAGGGCAGAGCGCAGGCGAGAAGAGCCGCAGCCGCAATAACTGCATTGATAAGTTTTTTCATCGTATTGAACTGCCTTTCTTTGATTATCTTGTCCGATCTGCACACCTGTATACCTGATGTGCAAACGGAAAACGTTTTTATCCGCCGGATGCGGTGCAGAGCCGCAATTTCCGATTTCGATGAGGCATCCGCCGGAATCCTGCGGAGAAAGCCTCAGTGGTTGATCGTTAAAGTGTAATCCCCGAATCCGGATCTGTAAATTACTACGACCTTGTAGGTTTCTCCGGGGTCCATGCCGCTAAGCGTTACGCCGTAGTTGTTTGAGCAATATCCGCGCGACACAACCTCATATCCGAGGCGGTCGTATACATACAGTCCGACGTGAACATCGCTCTTCATTTCGGTAATCTTAAAAAGACATTCACCGTCGGACGGAGCCGTGAAAGAGTAAATGTTTTTCTGTTCTTTGAAGGTTATGCGGTCCGATATTTCAGTCAAGCCGCTGATATCGACGGTGGGATTCTGTCTGCCGATCACAAGAGAGTAATCTCCGAATCCACTTGTATACTTTACCACTATACTATACTCTTCTCCCGCCTTAAGATCGGTTCCGGTTATTCCGTTATTATTTGAGCAGTACAGTTGTGATGATACTGTATATCCGAGACGGTCATACAGATAAATATTTGCATGAAAGTCGCTCTGCATATTATTCAGGTCGAAACGGTACAGACCGTCAACGGAGGGTGTGAACATGTAAATATTGCATTGTTCATTGTACTGTATGCTGTCGCGTACTTCCTTGAAGGAGGTTACGTCGATTACGGGCTTGGGCTGACCGATCGTGAGAACGTAGTCTCCGAATTCAGTGTTGTATCTGACCTGAATCCGGTAAGTATCACCGGCTTTTGCATTCTGAATGCTGACACCGGAGTTGTTCGAACAGTTAAGCCGACGAGTCACATCCTCACCGAGACGGTCGAATACATACAAATCAACATGCACGCTGCTTTTCAGCTCCGATATGTCGATCCGCACAAGTCCGTCGTTCTGTGCGGTGTAGGCGTATTCATCCTTTTGTCCCTTGTAGGTTATGCTGCTCGTATAGGTGATAAACTCCACACCTGAGACGACCTTAATTGCCGGCTTTGCGGAGGGAACCGAAGACATCGGGTAACCGATGAGGTAGCTTTGCTTGTATCCGGTCGAGTGGCGGATGAGGATGATGATATCCTTTACATCGACATTACCGTCGCGGTTTATGTCGAGCGCGTCGAGATCGATGTTGTCCATTGTCTGACCGATCGCGGCGCGGATTGCGATGACGATATCCTTTACGTTGATCTTACCGTCGCGGTTTCCGTCGCCGAGAATTCCCTCTGCGGAATCGCTTGCGAGGACTCCGAACGATGCGAGGGAAGCGGCGGTGATCAGGGCAAGAATTACGGAAATGATTTTCTTCATTTGAAAATGCTTTGCCTTTCTTTAATTATGTGTCGGGAAGTTCGGAAGAAGTAAACTTTCCCTGAAAAATGCACGCGGCTGATTTATGCGGTGAGGGAGGATATGGGCTGTCCTACCGGAGCGTTCTGGGTGTAGTTGTTTGCATAGCGGACAAGAATGATGATATCTCGGGTGTCAACCTTGCCGTCGCGGTTTACGTCGAGCGCATCGACGTTTACGAGAGTATCGATCTTGTAGCTGAGACTTGAGCGGATAGCCATGATGATATCACTCATGTTGACCTTGCCGTCGTTCGTGCCGTCTCCGAGAAGGATTTCATGCTCAAGCTTTATTATTTCGTAAGCTCCGGTGCCGCCGGGAAACGACCAATTGTCACTCTTCGTGACTACACAGTAAGCGGGAACGATCTCTACGGATTTGTCAAACGGAACGAGCTGACTTTCATACTCGCCGGTTTCGCTGTTCAGAATGTTTTCGTAAACGAAGGGGTTGTTGTCCTTGTCAACATAAACCGTGCGGGGTCTGTCCTTACCCTGAGCAGCCTCTGCTTCTTCGTATATGGAATATACGGGGCGGGTATCCTCTTCGCCCTCCTCGGGTTCTTTACCGATCTTAGTAGCGGCGGGAACATTTTCCGCGTCGCCGTCGAAGGTGAGAACGTTGTAGATCGTACCGGTTTCGGTTGCAACGTCAAAGTCGGGAGCCGCGGCGACGATATTGTCGAGATACATGGTCAGGTTGGTGGGATAGAAGAGGATGAAGTGCATGCGGACCTCTTCTCTTCCTTCGTCGAGAAGATCGTCATCGGTGAACTCATACTCCACCATCTTTTCACCGTTCATCCATACGGAGAATGTACATCCGCGCATCTGTACGGCATAGCGTGCCCAGGTGCCCTTCTGGAGATCGTATTGGGTGGAAGCGAAAACTTTGTAACCGGTTACAAGGGAAGGCGAGTAGGTCGGCCATGCTGCGAAGGAAACCTCAAATGCAACGTGCTTTCTCGAGAAGCAGTAGCCCATCTGGTGAGTTCCCGAATCGGGGCTGAAGATGAATTGAGCAAGCTGCCCGTTGTTGCCGGGCTCGTGCTTGGTTACCATGGCATCGAATATCATGGTCCAACCGTCATTTTCATCGACCGGGTCAACTTTGAAAAGATCGGAGTTGATTCCGGAGTATCCGGACGCGCCCTTGGGAGCCGCGCCGGTGAGATCGTCGAACTCAAGTATGTTTCCGGTGGGATTAGCTCTTCCGGGAACGGGGTTGGGGCTCTTCAGCTCCTCGCCGTCCGCAAAGACCGCGAATGAAGCCGTCGAGAGCGCAGCGAGAAGCGCAAGTGCGAATGAGATGATCTTTTTCATTTTTGCGGAAAAGCTTTTCTTGTTTTTTGCTTATTAAACCGTTAACGGAAACCGTCTTTCGGCGGTTTCCGTTAACGGTATGCACATTATAACTTATGCGGTGAGAGACGATATGGGCTGACCGATCGGAATGTTCTGAGTGTAGTTGTTTGCGTAGCGGACAAGAAGGATGATATCCTTGGTGTCTATCTTGCGGTCGCGGTTTACGTCAAGCGCGTCGAAGTTTGCGAGAGTATCGATCTTGTATTTGAGGCTTGCACGTATAGCCGTGATAATATCTTTCATGTCAACCTTGCCGTCGTTGTTGCCGTCGCCGAGGAGGATCTCCTGCTCAAGCTTGACGATCGTGTAAGCGCCGGTACCGCCGGCAAAGAACCAGCCGTTCTCTTCCGCAAAAGTCTTTACATGGGTGGTGGGAAGAATTTTGATCGACTTGTCAAACGGAACGAGCTGACTTTCATACTCGCCGGTCTCGTTGTTCAGAATGTTTTCGTAAACGAAGGGGTTGTTGTCCTTGTCAACATAAACCGTGCGGGGTCTGTCCTTACCCTGAGCAGCCTCTGCTTCTTCGTATATGGAATATACGGGGCGGGTATCCTCTTCGCCCTCCTCGGGTTCTTTACCGATCTTAGTAGCGGCGGGAACATTTTCCGCGTCGCCGTCGAAGGTGAGAACGTTGTAGATCGTACCGGTTTCGGTTGCAACGTCAAAGTCGGGAGCCGCGGCGACGATATTGTCGAGATACATGGTCAGGTTGGTGGGATAGAAGAGGATGAAGTGCATGCGGACCTCTTCTCTTCCTTCGTCGAGAAGATCGTCATCGGTGAACTCATACTCCACCATCTTTTCACCGTTCATCCATACGGAGAATGTACATCCGCGCATCTGTACGGCATAGCGTGCCCAGGTGCCCTTCTGGAGATCGTATTGGGTGGAAGCGAAAACTTTGTAACCGGTTACAAGGGAAGGCGAGTAGGTCGGCCATGCTGCGAAGGAAACCTCAAATGCAACGTGCTTTCTCGAGAAGCAGTAGCCCATCTGGTGAGTTCCCGAATCGGGGCTGAAGATGAATTGAGCAAGCTGCCCGTTGTTGCCGGGCTCGTGCTTGGTTACCATGGCATCGAATATCATGGTCCAACCGTCATTTTCATCGACCGGGTCAACTTTGAAAAGATCGGAGTTGATTCCGGAGTATCCGGACGCGCCCTTGGGAGCCGCGCCGGTGAGATCGTCGAACTCAAGTATGTTTCCGGTGGGATTAGCTCTTCCGGGAACGGGGTTGGGGCTCTTCAGCTCCTCGCCGTCCGCAGCAAAAGAAGTAAGTGATGCTGCGCACACGAGGGTCATCAAAGCAAGAAAAACAGCAATAAGTTTTTTCATTGTTTTACCTCTCTGTGTTTTTATTTATAATCCTTGCGGATTAGCGAACCGTGAAAAACATGCTCTCCGCCTTAATGAGTTATGCTGCGGAGATTGATTCCTTTCTCGGTGCGGCGAAAGACAGGACGGTATTATGCTTCAAAACAGCCGTATCCGCCTTTGTGCTCCCGATTTCGGTATTTATATTATAACAGTTGAAAATACGCTTGTCAATAATAATCCGTCATAAGTGACAAATATTAATAGTAAATTTTTGCCGAAATACCCATGTTGTCAAGCCTTAAAAGGAACTGCTTTACTGTAGGAGAAGCCGCACCGCGGAGGATATGTCTCCGGCTCCCATTATGATTATCATGTCGCCGTCCGTGCATTTCGCAAGCAGGTAATCCGCCATGTCTCCGAAGTCCGGAATGTAGGACGCGCGCGCACCGAGCTTCTTGAGCCTCTCCTCGAGCATGGAAGAGCTTACGCCGAGCGAATCGGTCTCTCTTGCCGAATAGATGTCGGCAAGCACGATCTCCGCACAGCCGCCCTCGGCGAGAGCCTTGCCGAAAGCATCGAAAAGCTCCGCCGTTCTCGAGTATGTATGAGGCTGGAATACGCAGAATACACGGTCGTATCCCATTTCACGCGCGGCGGCGAGAGTTGCGGCGATCTCTGTCGGATGATGGGCGTAATCGCTGAACACGTCGGCTCCCGCGGGGGTCGAGCCGCACTTTTCCATGCGCCGCGCCGCGCCCGTGAAGCCTTCGAGAGCGTTCTTTATGTTGTCGATGCCGACGCCGTTCACATGAGCCGCGGCGAACGCGGCAAGGGAGTCGTCGATGAGGTGCGCTCCCGGAACGGAAAGCGCGATCTCGCAGAGGCGGTGTCCGCGGAGCGACACGGTGAAGTGCGCGCAGCCGCGCCGGAAGGAGACATCCGACGCGCTGTAATCCGCCTCTGTGCAGTCCGATCCGAAGGTGACCGTATGTCCCTCAAATCCTGTGACGGCGCGCATGACGTTCGCATCGCCGGCATTGACGACCGCCGTTCCGTCAGCACCGCATCGGCGGACGAATTTGCCGAAGGATGTTTCGATCTGCGCCATGGACTTGAAGTAATCGACGTGATCCATTTCTATATTCAAAACGATCGCGGTCGTGGGATAGAAATCGAGAAAGGAGTCCATGTACTCGCATGCCTCGAAGATGAAGAATTCGTTTCCGCCGATCCTGTAGGCGTTGCCTTCATCGAGCATGACCGCGCCGCAGCTCACCGTCGGATCGAGCCCGGCGGTAGAAAATATGTGGGAGAGCATCGACGTGGTTGTGCTCTTTCCGTGCATTCCGGAGACCCCGATGCGCTTCTCGTATCCGCTCATGAGGTATCCGAGATAGTCCGCGCGAGATACGCAGGGGACGGAATTTTTCCCGGCGTAGGCGTATTCCTCGTTGTCGGCGGGAATCGCCACGGTGTAGACGAGCAGATCGACATCCTTCATGTGATCCGCGTCGCTTTCATAGTATACGGCGATGCCCTCGTCCTCGAGAGCCTTGGTGGATTTGGAGGGCGTGCGGTCGTATCCGCAGACCTCATGACCGCGCAGATGGGTTATATGGGCGAGCGAGCACATGCTCACTCCGCCGATCCCGGCGAAGAAGATCTTCTTCTTTCCGTCGAGAAGGGAGCTTATGTATTCTGTACCGTAGTGCGTATTCGGCAATGACATCGGGAAACTTCTCCTTGCAAAATCCTCAAAAAATATCCTGCGTTTCGTATATACATTTTATATTATACACAAAATTCAAAAAAAATAAATACCCAATTCAAAGAATTCAAAAAAATCTTCCATTTAGATTGTATTTTTTTCATAAAGACGCTGTATAATGAATTTACGGTCCGATAATTGTACACTTTGATGTAAAGAAAGGAAGGACAGACTATGGAAATCACGGATATCAAGATCAGAAAGCTTTTTGACGAAGGTCCCATGAAGGCGATCGTATCGGTTACTTTCGACAGCCAGCTTGCGGTGCATGACATAAAGGTCATAAACGCACGGGACAAATTCTTTATCGTAATGCCGAGCCGTAAAAATCCGGACGGAACGTACAGGGACATCGTTCATCCGATAAATGCTCCCTTCCGGGCTTCGCTTGAGGAAGCCGTTCTGAAGGCGTATGATACGGAGCTTGCGAGAGCCGCGGAGGAAAAGGCAAATCTTGCCGAAGAGGAAGCGGCGGACGGCAACGAGGCTTGACCGAACCCTAAAAAACGAATATCCGAATGAGGCTGCTGCAGGCGAGAGCTTGCAGCAGCCTTTTTGAGCAGTCGGCAAATCGGCAGATGCGGAAAGGACAGTGCCGCACGGAGTCACGCCGCGTTTTACGGAAATTTGTCATACGGCACTGTTTTTTGTGCCGCCGTGCCGCATGATTTGAGTATTTTGCGACCTTTTGGCGGAAAAAAACGACCTTTTGCCGAAAAACTCTTTACAAGAGGTAAAAATTCGGTTATACTTAAAATGATACCGCGCATCGGAAAACGTGCAGTATCGCGCCCGCTGTCTGCCGACGGCGGGAAATTATCGGGTTTGCCGTGCGGAAAAGCTCCACCGGGGTCATGGGACGGGGAAACTTTTTCCGCACTTATTTTTTCACGGAAGGAAGTGATACGAAATGGTCGCACTTGACAGCTATCCGACAGCCCTCACCGATATACTCGGGGAGAACGGCGCGGATTTCGGCGATGCCGAGCTTCTTGCAAAATGCGATATGAACAAGGACGGCGCACACTGCGACTGCTTCCTTATCGCCACTGCGAAGGAGCTTTTTGCCGTGTCGGGGATCACCGTGCTCACCCGGCGCGAGACGCGCCTTCTTACCTCGCCGACGGCGCGGAGGATCGACGCGGAGTTTACCGTGCTTTCGTTTGAGCGGTACGATCTCTGCGATCTCGATGACTTTACGGTCGAGGAGCTTATCTCGTCGGGAAGGCTTACCGCGTTCTCAAAGAAGGCGGAGGGGCAGGTGCTGATTGCCGTCTTTACTAACACTTCGAAGTTTCAGGCGGAGATGTTCGCAAAGTATATCGTCAAGGTGAAAAAGGGCGAGCGGGTCGAGCTTGACGAGGAGGATTCGGCGGAGCGTCTCTTCTGCCCGAAGTGCGGTGCGCGCTATCCCGATCCCGAATTGAAGATCTGCCCGCACTGTACGGACAAGGGAAAGCTGATGCGCCGCCTGTCCGTGTTCCTTTTCAAATACAAGTCGAAGATCGCACTTTCGTTCGCCTGTCTTTTCGTGATAAGCGTGCTCGGCGTTATCTCGCCGTATATCAGCTCCGCATTCTTCTACGACGAGGTGCTCGAGGCAGACGGATCGTTCTACGGTCAGATCGGACTTGTCATAGCCCTCGTGGTGAGCGTGCGCGCGTTTTCGGCGCTGTTTGATGTGGTGAACAGTGTGCTGACGTCGAAGATCGCCGCAATGATGACCTACGACCTCAGACAGACGATATTCGGAGCGATACAGCGCCTGTCCCTCGGATTTTTCACGGGACGCCAGACCGGTGGACTTATGAGTCAGGTAAACGGCGACGCGCAGACGATCTACACGTTCTTCTGCGACGGAGTTCCGTACTTCCTCATGAACGTGGTGCAGATCGCGGTCCTTGCGGTCATCATGTTCATCTTCAATCCGCTGCTCGCTTTCATATCTCTTGTAACGCTTCCGTTTTTCGTCGTGACGGTCAGATTCGTTTTCAAACGTCTCGGCAATCTTCATGCGAAACGTTATTCAAGCTCGCGCTCGATGAACTCGGCGCTCGGCGATATCCTCGGCGGAATGCGCGTGGTCAAGGCGTTCTCGAGGGAGAAAAACGAAATAAAGCGCTTCGGCAGAACGGCGCGCCGCCTCGCCGAGAACGAAAAGAAGCTCGCCGATTTCGAGAATACGGCGTTTCCGTTCGCGGATTTCATCCTCTATCTCGGCAACGTGCTTGTGCTCGGCTTCGGCGGATGGATGGTCATACGCGGAAAGATGACATACGGTATGCTCGTCAGCTTCACCGCCTATATGAACATGATCTACGGTCCGATGTACTTCTTCATCGACATAACGTATTGGTTCAGCGACTGCGTGAACGCCTGCGTCCGCCTGTTCGAGGTCGCGGATGCCGTGCCGGACGTCGTTGAATCCGATCACCCGGTCGTGCCCGACGAGATACGCGGCAGAGTCACGTTCAGGGACGTTGAGTTTTCCTACGTCAAGAACAGAAAGGTCATCGACGGGATCAGCTTCGACATCGAGGCGGGCAACGTGATCGGCATCGTCGGTCACACCGGCTCGGGAAAATCAACGCTTGCGAACCTGCTGATCCGACTCTACGACGTCAGCGCCGGGGAGATACTGATCGACGGTGTGAATATAAAGGATCTTCCGTTTTCGGTGCTCCGCGAGAACATATCGATAGTGTCGCAGGAGACGTTCCTCTTTATGGGAACGATACTCGATAACATACGGTACGCGCGCCCCGAAGCGTCGGTCGAAGAGGTGATCGCCGCATCGAAGATCGCGGGAGCACACGATTTCATAATGAAGCTTCCGGATGCGTATTCGACGAGGATCGGATTCGGCTACAAGGATCTTTCGGGAGGCGAGCGCCAGAGGGTCTCGATCGCCCGCGCGATACTGCGCGATCCGAAGATACTGATACTCGACGAGGCGACCGCCGCCATGGATACGGAGACGGAGCGCCGCATACAGACTGCGCTCGAAAAGCTCATCAAGGGGCGCACGGCGATAATGATCGCGCACAGGCTTTCGACTCTGCGCAGCGCGGATAAGCTGATCGTCATCGAGAACGGAAAAATGCCGGAGAGCGGCACGCCCGCCGAGCTGATCGCAAAGAAGGGCATTTACTACAACCTTTACAGGATGCAGGCTCAGGCGCTCAGGAATATCGGCATCGAGGCATAGGGGGTCACCCGAAAAACGGGAGAGTGCTTTTTCTCCGCCGCCTGCGCGCGGCGGAGCGGTAAGGAAAGCGCGCCCGATCTCACCGAGAAAGGAAGCTTTCGCAAAACGAAAGCGCGGGTATATTTTATGGATGAACAGAACAGGGACAATATCGTCCGGACGCAGTCCGTTTTCGGCGATATCGCAAGGATAGTATATCTCGGCGGGGACAACTGCCGGATCACTGAGAAAAACGGATTCATCGGAATCGACGCCGTCGTTGAGATCGCGGACGACGGGACGGAGGAGGAAAAGAGCGCGTCGGACGCGCCGAACGTGGAGCGCGGAGAAAAGAAGGACGAATCGGACGCGAAAGGTGCGGCAAAGGACGGAGAAGAGAAAGACCGCGCGGAAAAAGCGCCCGCCCGCCGCACGGAGAAGCTGCCCGACGGAAGAACGCACATAATCGCGGAAAGAATATTTCTCGCAAGAGCGTTTCCGTTCGACATGAAGAGCGAATACATATCGGTGCTCGACCGCGACCGGAAGGAGATCGGCATGATACGCTCTCTCGGGGATTTCTCCGGAGATCAGAGAGCGCTTCTCGAGCGGGAACTTGAGGTGAAATACTACACCCCCGTAATAAAGCGGATAATGTCGGTGAAGGAGCGCTACGGCTTTTCGTATTGGAAGACCGAGTGCGAGTTCGGCGAGAAGGATTTCACGCTCCGCGACACCTTCCGCAGCATAATCAAGACACCGAACGCAGACGGCGGAGACCGCGTCTGCATAATCGACGTTGACGGAAACCGGTACGAGATCCCCGACGTCGGACATCTTGACGCGCAGAGCCTGCGCAGGATCGAGATGTACCTGTAATGCGCCGCGGCGCAAAGCGGAAAGGAAGTGATAATTACGGAAAACAATAACGGAAACCATACCGCGGAGGAGATTGCCGCACATGCCGCCGCGCGGGACAAATGTCTGCGTGCGCTGAAGGCGGCGGGAGGTGTTCTTCCGGAAGGGGATATACTTACCGCATTTTCGTTCAATCTGCCCGACCGCGCCGCTCCGGGCGGCGTGCTGTCCGAGGTGAACGGCATATGCGTGCTCGGCTCGAAGGAGCTTTCGGTATATATCGACGGCGAAAGAGTAAAGAATATCACCCTTTCGGCTGCCGACAGCTTCCGTGTGACCCCGGGAGTGGGAAGCGTGAGCGCGGAATGTACGCTCGGCGGCTCGGATACGCTCATCTGCCGCGCGGACTCCTCACATACCGAAGAGCTCGGCGCGGCGATGAAGCAGACCGACCTTTACGCGAGAACCGGAGAATTCCGCGCGGAGCTTGCCGCCGATACCGCCAAGACCTGCGAGAAATGCGGGCGTCCGCTCCCTCCGGGATCGACGTCGTGCCCGTACTGCGCCGACAAACTCAAGATGATACGCCGTCTTTTCACCGTCGCCGCGCCGTACAAACGGCATATGGCGCTTTCGGTGATTCTTTTCTTCGTTATAACCGCGGTCGATATGCTGATCCCCCAGATCAACCGCATTATCGTTGACGATTTCATAAAAGCACCCGATCCCGGCAGCGTCGTCCTGTGGCAGTTTGCCGCCGTCGTTTCGTCGATCGCCGTTGTAAAGCTCGTGTCGAACGTTCTTTTCGTATTCAGAAACCGCGCGCTCGTCTATACGGGCAGCCGTGTCATAGTCAGTCTGCGCGAAACGGTATTCGCAAAGATACAGGAAATGTCGCTTGCGCGCATTTCGAAACGCACCGCGGGCGAGCTTATGAACCGCGTGAACAACGATACCGTTCAGATGCAGCAGTTTCTTACGAACACGATGCCCGATATCATCGAGCAGGGGCTGATACTCATCGCGGTCGGAGTCATGCTTTTCTTCTGCGATTGGCGGCTCGCGCTGATGATAATCTGCCCCGCGCCGCTCGTAGTGGCGGCATGCGCACTGTTTTGGTCGTCAATCCGGCGCCTATGGGACAAATCGTGGCATACATATTCAAAGGCGGATGCGGTGCTTCACGATATCTTTTCGGGTATCCGCGTGGTCAAGGCATACGGTACGGAGGAGAGGGAGGCGGTGCGCTACAGAAGCGCGTCGGCTCAGTACCGCGATATATCCCTGAAAGGGGAGCTTCTCTGGTCGAGAGTGTGGCCGTGGCTTCGCTTTCTCATGGGGATCGGTGAATTCTTTCTTCTCTTTTATGTCGGAAACCGCATACTCGGCGGAACGATGACGCTCGGCGAAATGTCGCAGTTCTCCGCGTATGTCAGCATGATCTACGGACCGCTCCGCTGGATTGCGGCGCTTCCGCGGCGTATCGTGCAGTTCATGACCTCTACCGCGAAGGTGTTCGAGATCATCGACGAAAAGATCGACGTTCCCGACCGCACGGACGCGCTGGAGATGAAGATACGCGGAACGGTCGATTTCGAGGACGTGTCCTTCGGATACGACAAAGCGTCCGAGGTTCTCCGCGGGATCGATCTTCACATCGAGCCGGGAGAGATGATCGGCATTGTCGGAAAATCCGGCGTCGGAAAAACGACGCTGATAAATCTTCTCATGCGCATCTACGACGTGACGGGCGGCTCGATCAAGATCGACGGCACGGACATACGCGATATGTCGCAGCAGTCGCTGCGTTCGCAGATCGGCGTCGTTCTTCAGGAGACGTTTCTCTTCGCCGGATCGGTCTACGACAATATCGCGTATGCGAAGCCGGATGCGTCGCGCGACGAGATAATCGCCGCGGCGAAGATATCGGGCGCGCATGAGTTTATAATGAAGCTTCCCGACGCATACAATACGAAGGTCGGGGAGAAGGGGTGCACGCTGTCCGGCGGCGAGCGGCAGAGGGTGTCGATCGCCCGTGCGCTGCTGCGCAATCCGCGGATACTGATACTCGACGAGGCGACGGCGTCCCTTGATACGGAGACGGAGCGTCAGATACAGGATGCCCTGCAGAAGCTGATAAAGGACAGAACGACTCTTGCGATCGCGCACCGCCTTTCGACGCTCCGCAACGCGACGAGGCTGATCGTGCTCGACGACGGAAAGATCGCCGAGACCGGCACGCACGAGGAGCTGCTCCGCAAAAAAGGGATATACTACGGACTTGTCATGTCGCAGCGCAGCATGTCGAAAATGACATCCGACAAATGACCGACGGCACAGCCGGGGAGGGAAAACGAGATGAAGCACAGTCATGTATTTATGAGATTTCCCGGAGGACTGAGCAAGGCGCTCTCCTTCACCTTCGACGACGGAAGCGAGCAGGATGAGCGTCTTGTCGGTCTGCTTGCGGAAAACGGACTGCTCGCCACGTTCAATCTGAACATGGGACTGCTCCCGCCGGACGACAGCTTCGATTTCTCGACGCTCGACCGCGCGGTTTTTCCCGCGGCGGATTGGTGTCAGAGAAGAATGAGCCGTGCCGCAATCGGGCGAGTGTTCGCGGAGAGCGGAATGGAGCTTGCCTGCCACGGATATCTTCACGCCGATCTTTCAAAGCTTGACGACGAGGGCGTGCTCTGGGAGATCATGCGCGACCGCGCCGCGCTCGAGGAGCTGACGGGGGAGAGCGTGCGCGGCTTTGCGTATCCGCAGGGCGCATACGACGAAAGGATCGCCGGGCTTGTGCGGAGCGCGGGATTCGAATACGCGCGCACCGCGGGCTCCGCACACGGATTCGATCTGCCGCGCGATATGACGGCGTGGAGACCGAGCTGCCACTACGCGGAGGATGAAGTGCCGGAGCTGTGCGAAAGGTTCATCTCGGCGGAGCCGGAGACGGGGATATATTCCCCCGGTGTCGAAGCGAAGCTCTTTACGGTGTTCGCACATTCGTATGAGTTTGAACACAGGGAAGATTGGGGGAGGATGGAGGATATCGCGCGCACACTCGGCGGACGGAACGATATCTGGTACTGCACGTTCATCGGATACTGCAGATACGCGAAAGCGTTCGGATCCCTCGATTTCAACCTCGAACGGACGTGGGTGAGAAATCCCTCTGCGCTCGATGTCTGGATCTTTGCAAACGGAAATACGGTTTGCGTCCCCGCGGGCGGATGTGCGCAGCTTTGACGGCGTAATTAAAAAAGCGTATAAAATCGGTCGGGGAAATCAAGTAAATAATTTATGAAATGAACACGAAAACGCATATTTTACTTGCATTTTACACGGAGACGTGGTAAAATGATCGGGTCGTGCATTCGCACAGTGTATTCGCGTTCATTTTTTGTGCAAACTTCGGTTGAAATGAACAAAACATCGGCGTGAACGGGGCGGATGTCTTACGTTTTGCGCTCGGGCGATACAAAGAAAGCGGAATGCCGACGGTGAAAGTTGGTTTCTTTTTTATAAGGAGCGTTTATGAGTATAATATATGAAAATCTGCTTGAATTCACATGGCAGCAGGGCGTGATGATCCTGATAGGCGCGCTTCTCATCTTCCTCGCAATAAAGAAGGAGATGGAGCCTACGCTTCTTCTTCCGCTCGGCTTCGGGACGATACTTGTAAATATCCCGAACGCCGATGCCGCCCTCGAAACCGTGATCGGCGGGATCACCCACCGCGGACCGCTGCTGACGCTGTTCGACGCGGGCATTGCGAACGAGCTGTTTCCGCTGATCCTGTTCATCGGCATCGGTGCGATGATAGATTTCGGACCGCTGCTTTCGAATCCGAAGCTCATGCTTTTCGGCGCGGCGGCACAGTTCGGCATTTTCTTCACCCTCTGCACCTCGTCGATGTTCTTCGATATAAACGATGCGGCCTCCGTCGCCGTGATCGGTGCGGCGGACGGTCCCACCTCGATAGTCGTTGCGCAGGCGCTGAATTCTAAATATCTCGGCGCGATCATGGTCGCGGCGTATTCGTACATGGCGCTCGTCCCGATAATTCAGCCGCCGATAATCAGGCTTCTGACCACGAAAAAAGAGCGTCTCATCCGTATGCCGTATGAGCAGAAGACCGTTTCAAAGCGTACAAGAATACTTTTCCCGATCGTCATAACCGTAGTCGTTGCGGCTGTCGTGCCCGCCTCCTCGTCGCTCATCGGATTCCTGATGTTCGGAAATCTGATCCGCGAATGCGGCGTGCTCAATTCTCTTTCCGAGACCGCGCAGAAGGTGCTTGCAAACCTCGTCACGATCTTCCTCGGCATCACGATAGCGTCGCAGATGAAGGCGGAGAGCTTCTTACGACCCGAAACGCTGCTCATACTCGCCCTCGGGCTTGTCGCGTTTATTTTCGATACCGCGGGCGGCGTGCTGTTTGCGAAATTCCTTAACCTCTTCCTCCGCAAAAAGGTAAATCCGATGATCGGTGCGGCGGGAATATCCGCATTCCCGATGTCGGGACGCATCGTCCACAAGATGGGGCTTGCGGAGGATCCGCAGAACTTCCTGCTCATGCACTCGATAGGCGTAAATGTTTCGGGACAGATCGCGTCGGTTATAGCCGGCGGACTGATACTGAAATTTTTCGGCGCCTGAACGGACGGAGGATCGAACATGGATTTTTCACCTGTTAATTTTATAAATAATCTCAGATATATGGGACTCGGCATGGCGGCGATATTCGTGATAATCGGAGTGATAATCGCCGTGACAGTCATACTGAACAAAGTTTTCGCCGAAAAATAAGCGACCGGGGCTGTGCTTTTCTCCGTAAAACGCACCGCTCCCCGAATTTTGTGTCCCCCGCGCGGTTTAAGGGGAATTTCGGCGAAAGGATCGGAGATAAAATGTCAGAAGAATATTCGATCGGCGCGATCGCTCACATCCGGACGGATTTTCCGACCAAGTTCGGCATCCCGAGACAGAGCGGCATCGTGGACGGTCTGCGCGCGCGGATCGTGTTCGAGCCGGGATTCGCAAATCCGGATGCCGTCCGCGGGATAGAGCAGTTCTCTCATCTGTGGCTGATATGGCGCATTTCCGCCGTTCCGGACGGCAAGCATTCGCTTACGGTCCGTCCGCCGCGCCTCGGAGGAAACAAAAAACTCGGCGTGTTCGCTACTCGCTCGCCTTTTCGCCCGAATTCGCTCGGACTTTCCTCGGTGAAGCTTGAGAGAGTCGAGTATTCGGACACGCTCGGTCCCGTGCTCACCGTATCCGGTGCCGATCTTATGGATATGACGCCGATCATCGATATAAAGCCGTACCTTCCTTATACGGACAGCCATCCGGAGGCACTGTGCGGCTATGCGGACGAGGTCCGCTCGTATTCGCTCGAAGTGGAATTTCCGGATAGCCTTCTCGAAAGGCTCCCGGAGGATAAGCGCGGCGGTGCGCTCGGCATGCTTGCTCACGATCCGCGTCCGCAGTACCACGACGATCCCGACAGGCTGTACGGCGTGCTTTTTGCGGGATATGATATACAGTTTACGGTGAAGGACGGCGTGCTTGCCGTCCGTGACGTTGTCCCCGAGGGCACGGGGGATGTGTCGCCGTGAAGTTGCACCTCGGGAGAGGTGCATGCCCGACCGATGCCGGTGAAAACAATCTTTGCAGGGAGCTTTCTCCGGCATCTGTCGGAAGGGCGGAGAAGTTCGTCTTTGTTTCGGAAAGAGAGATATTTATGAAAACGGACAATAAGAGATACATAAGACTTCTTGCGGTTTTGTGTATGATCGTGTATTTTGTGAGCTATCTTACGCGGATAAACTATTCCGCCGTTCTGGTAGAGATCGTGAACAGCCGCGGCATATCGAAAACCGAAGCGTCGCTTGCGGTTACTGCAAGCGCGCTCAGCTACGGCATCGGACAACTCGTAAGCGGATACTTCGGAGACCGCATAAAGCCGCACAGGATAGTCTTCGCCGGACTTCTCTGTACGGCGGCGATGAACTTCATCCTGCCTCTGTTTGCATCGACTGCGGCGACTGTTGCAATTTGGACGGTAAACGGATTCGCGCAGGCGATGATGTGGCCGCCGATCGTCAAGATACTGACTGCGAAAACCGAAGGCGCGGATTATCAGAAAGCGACGGTCATGGTTTCGTCGTGGGGCAGCTCGGGCGCAACGATATTCGTTTATCTTGTGTCTCCGCTTATCATACATTCGATGGGATGGAAAGCGGTGTTCTTCTTCGCATCGACCGCAGCACTTCTTATGAGCGCCGCATGGATGATCCTTTTCCCGAGAGTGAACGGAAAGCTTGAGGATATCAGCGTTCTGCGCGGATGCGGCGACCGCAAATACGAAAAGATGACCGGGCGTACCGCGGTGCTTATCGCGCTCGTCATGATCGCCATAGTCATTCACGGAAGCCTGCGCGACGGAATAACCACATGGATGCCTACATATGTATCCGAGACGTTCAACCTGAAGAGCGAGATCTCGATCCTCTCGGGCATACTGCTTCCGGTATTCAGCATCATATGCAGTCAGCTGACCTCCTTCGTGAACCGCAGATTCGTCAGCAACATCATGCTGAATTCCGGTATCATATTCGTGCTTGCGGCGCTCAGCTCGACGCTGCTCGCTCTGCTCGGCGGAAAGAGCGCGCCCGCGTCGATCGTCGCACTTGCGCTCACCACGGGATGTATGTACGGAATCAACTACCTCCTTACCTGCCTCGCACCGGCGTTTTTCGTGAAGTACGGCAAGGTTTCGTTCATATCGGGACTTCTCAATTCGTGCACATACGTCGGGAGCGCGGTCTCGACCTACGGCATTGCGCTGCTGACGAACGATAAGAGCTGGAGCTATATCGCCGGAATATGGGCGGTCACGGCTCTTGCGGGAGCGGTGCTCAGTCTTGCGATATCGGCGGCATGGGGAAAATTCACAGGAAAGAGCAAAGCTTAAAGAAATAAAAAACGGGCAGCCGTGAGGGAGACCTTCTCCCGTACGGCTGCCGTTGCTTTTACTCAAATACGAACTTCTGCTGTGAATACGAACTTCGGCGCGCGGCTTTTCGAAATCCGCGCGCTTTTTCTGTTTCCGAAGGCGCTTTGCGATTTTTACGCAGAGCCCGGCTGCGATCGGCAGAAGGATCATGCCCGACGAAAGGCGAATATAATCGAAAAGCACCTGCGAATGCAAGTGCTTTCTAATGGGGTGAGCGATGGGATTCGAACCCACGGCCTCCAGGGCCACAACCTGGCGCTCTAACCAACTGAGCTACGCCCACCGTATGATTTTGTTTTTCTTTTTGAAGTGCGTTCTCGCAAAACCATGTGTGATGTGCGTCCGACCGACGGACCGCGGAAGAACCGCCGTCCGTCACTGCCGTATCGCATTTGGCGTACCTTGGGGGATTCGAACCCTCGACCTACTGCTTAGAAGGCAGTTGCTCTATCCGACTGAGCTAAAGGTACATAAAATCCCGTGTCGGTAAAAATTCCGGCATTCCCGAAAGGAAATGCCGCACATTCTTTTGCGTGTGCGATGCTGCCGAACATCGCGTTCGCTCTTCAAAAAGTGGAGCGGGTGATGGGAATCGAACCCACATGACCAGCTTGGAAGGCTGGTGTTCTACCACTGAACTACACCCGCATATCTTAAACGCTCGAATATGATACCATGTTTTCGGCACTTTGTCAATACCTTTTCCGAAAATAATTTGAAATCGTGCGAAAAAAGCGGATCGGACGGAAATGGAGATTTCCCGAAGGCGGGATATCCGGCTTCAAGGCCGCTTGCCGTGAAAGCGGTGAAGTACGGGTGAATTCACGGCGGAGGGGAGATTTGCCCTCGGTATTCGGATCCTGCTGCGTTTTCCGGTGCGCGGCGAACGGCGGATGTATCACGTCTTACCGCACGGTACTGCATCAAAGCGCACCGCGCGCCTGCTGTGCATGGACGACCGCCCGTTCGGATATTGCAGAGGCGACCGCACGTCGGCGGGCACCGCGGAGGATATTTTGTCTGCACGCTTGAGCGCGTAGAATCGCTTCGTCCGCGTGCCGCGTCTTCGTTCGCTTGCCGCGTGACTGCGGAGAATCGCTTCCCCGCATCCGGTCGCGCAGACACCCGCGCAGGCAGAGAAAGTGCACAACAGAATTTTTTGCTGCATTTCCGTCGATTTAAAATATTTACAGAAAGTTTATTGTAATAGTGCGCTCTTCGGTTTATTATATTTATAAATATAAAACGGAGGGAGGGGGAGGATTGTTCGGTTATGTAAAACCCGCCTACGGGGAACTGCGCGTGCGCGAGCATGAGCTCTACAAGGCGTATTACTGCGGGCTTTGCCGCGCGATGGGCAGAACTACCGGGCAGTTGTCCCGCTTCTCCCTGAACTACGATCTCGTTTTTCTCGCAATGATGAGGCAGGTTTTTGAGGGTGCAAGAACGAAACTTTCCCTCCGCCGGTGCCCCGTTCATCCGGTGAAGAAGCGCCCGTCCGTCGGGATGAACGGCGCGCTTTCGTATGCCTCATACGCATCGGCGATACTTACGGCGGGCAAGATCCGCGATGATATCGCAGACGAACGCGCTGTCAGGCGCGCGGCGGCAAGGCTTGAGCTTGCCGCATGCCGAACTCTGCGCCGCCGCTCGGAAAAAAGCCTCCCCGATCTTGCGGACTTTGTGTGTGCTCACCTTGCAAGGCTCCGTGAATACGAGCTTGCCGGAGAAAAATCCGTCGATACGGTTTCCGCGGTGTTCGGCGATCTTCTCTCGGACGTTATGTCGTTCGGGCTTGAAGGCGACACGCACCGCGTGGCAGCGTCGGTCGGGCGTTCTCTCGGACGTATCGTGTACATCACGGATGCCGCCGACGATGCATTCCGCGATATTGCGAACGGGAGCTACAATCCGTTTGCGGCATCTCTCGGCAGTGATATCTGCGAGCGCCGCGAGGTATACGACCTTCGCGGACACCGCAGAGTGCGCGGTGTGCTTAAGCGTCCGACAGCCGAGGACGTGCTCTGCTCGGCTTCATATATCATCCGCGATCTGAACGCCGCCGCGGCTCTTGCGGATTTCTCCGCCTGCCCGGAGCTTCGCGGCATAATCGAAAATATAATCCTGCTCGGCATTCCGGGCGAGCTGAGGCAAGTACTCGGACTTGTGCCGCCGCCGACCGCGGCAGCAGACACGAAACAGTGAAAGGACTCGTTCTATGAAGGATCCATATAAGGTGCTCGGAGTGCCTCCCGACGCGTCCGACGATGAAATAAAGAAAGCGTACCGCGCTCTTGCGCGAAAGTACCACCCGGACAACTACAACGGAAGCGATCTCGCAGACCTTGCCGAAGAGAAGATGAAGGAAGTCAACGAGGCTTACGATGCGGTGAAGAAGATGCGCGAGACGGGGCAGTCATATTCCGGACAGTCGTCCTCGTCCTCGTCATCCGGCGGTTATTCGGGCGGACTTGCCGAAGCGCGCCGCCTGATCGCGGCGGGAAGCTACGCAAACGCGGAGCTTATCCTCGATTCGATATCGGTAAACGAGCGCGGTGCGGAATGGAACTACCTGAAGGGCTGCATCATGCTCAGACGCGGAGCGTACTTCGACGCGCGCCGCCATATCGAGACCGCGTGCTATATGGATCCCGGAAACGAGGAATACAGAAAAGCCCTTTCGGATATGGACGTTTACGCCCGCAGGTACGGTCAGGGTCAGATGCGCACCGATTCGACCGGAGCATGCGATGTGTGTTCGACCCTCATCTGCGCCGACTGCCTGTGCGAAATGTGCGGCGGCGATCTGATTCCTTGCTGCTGAATATGAATATCGTAAAACGCTTCTTTCAGCTTGAAAGGTACAACGTCTCGTTTGAAAAGCCGATCCCGAACGAAGGTCCGAGGGCTGCCGCCAAGCGCAGGACGGTAAGACTTGTGCTCTGCGCGCTTCTCTGCGCGCTCAACTTCGTGATAATGCTTTTCGGAGAACTGTCGGGAGTTATGGACCTCACGGCGCTGGTGATTACGTCTGCGATCAGCATGTTTGCCGTTATCGAAACGGGCGGCGCGTACCCGTACCTTCTGTGGGGCGTATCGTCCGCTCTTGCGATTTTGTTTCTTCCCGCGAAGCTTGCCGGGTGCGAGTACTTCTTCTTCGCCGGGATATACCCCTCCGTCAAGCATGTTGCCGAGCGGATGAAGCGCCCGCTGTGCCTCGCCGTCAAGTTCGCTTTTTTTAACTTGATGCTGACCGTGTGTACGATCATCTCTCAATTCGTGCTCGGTCTGAGTCCCGACGACGGTCTTGTGTTCGGCCGGCTCATATACCTCACGGGCAATGCGATGTTCGTGCTCTACGATCTTGCGCTGACCTCGGTGACATCGTACTATCTTCTGCGGCTTCGCCGCCGCATACATGCCGATCGGATATAGAGCATGAGCTTTGTCCGTGAATAAATTCGCCCGATATGCGGGAAAATAACGGACGGAGGCGGAATTTTCACTCCGCCTCCGCGGCAGAAAAACGCCTGTGTGCGTTTTTTTGTTTATCGCGGACTCCGATGATTTATCGGGAGTATGATGGCACAAAATGGAACAAAATGATTTAAAAAACAGGCAAACAAAAAGTTTTTTCTATTGAAAATACCATCCCTTTATGATATAATATTGTTACGAAGATTTTGTCGTATATTGACATGCTGCTGCGGCACGAAGGGAGACGGGGAATGGGTGAAATGAACAAGAAAAAAGACCTTACGGTTGTTATTGCGATAGTTTGCGCGGCGGTTCTGGCGGCGGTTGTCTTCGGGATCGCGGCGCACGGAATTTCTTCACGGAGAGAAACACCCGATACGTCGATCGGCGGCAGTACGCAGCAGCCCGATCCGACGGTGAAAACCACCGATTCGGCATCAGCCCCCGATGCTTCCGACAGCGAGCCCGTGACTGCGCCTCCGACCGAAAAGAATACACAGACCGTGCCCGAGCCTCCGACGACGGAATCGCCCGATACTCTTGCACCGTTCGTTCCCGATACCGATTATCGGTATCAGAATCTCCCGGAGTCCGCTCCGGCGGAGCTTTCCGCACTTTCAAAATCGGTGTTTGTCGGCGATTCCCGTACCGAGGGACTTGCACTGTATACGCGTCTGCCTTCGTCCGGTGCGCGGATATACACACATGTCGGAATGTCGGTGAAGGAAGTATTCTCCGATAAGGTTATCAAGGTCGGCGGTCAGAGCATGACAGTCATTGAAGCGCTGAAGTCCGATCCGACGTTCGACCGCGTATATATCATGCTCGGAGTGAACGAGCTCGGCTGGATCTATACGGAGGCTTTCATAGAAAAGTACGGTGAGATAATCGACACGGTGCGCACGATAAATCCCAACGCGAAGATCGTCGTTCAGTCGCTGATCCCCGTCAGCGCCGATGCGTACAAGACAGACCCCATGCTCCGGAATTCGAAGATTGAAGAATATAACAAGGCGCTCGATGCGATGTGCCGTGATAAAAACGTGTGGTTCCTCAATGTGGCGGAGATGTTTTCCGGAAACGGCGGAGTTCTTCCCGCCGATGCCTCTAACGACGGAGTTCATCTGAAAAAGGCGTACTGTGATCATTGGCTCGACTATATTCTCTCGCATATGGGCTGAGCCGAAGTGCACCTGCGCCGGTGTCGGCACACCCCTTCGGCGAAGCGGCAGCTCACGTTTATCCGATCACCTTTCGTGAAGCGCGATCGGGAGACGGCGGCAGAGTTTTTTAAGGAATGCTTGCTTCGCCGCGGCATATGCCGGGAGAGTACGGCACCCGACCGAGACGGGATGAATCTGCATGAGCCGCAGCCGGCGAAGCCGCCGCTTTCACCGCGGATTCTTATAAGGATTCACGGAATGATATCGATATCCGAAGCCGCGCCGAACGAGGCCGCGAGTAACTCATGCCGCCCCGGGCGGCGGAACGGAGATTTTTATGAAAAATATAAAAGCTTTTCTTTGCCTGACGCTCGCACTCTGCGCGCTCGGCTCGTTTGTGTCCTGCAAAAACGGCGGTGACGGCGGTGAAAGCACTGCCGCTCCGACGGAGAATCCGGCGCAGACCTCGCCCCGCGAAACGCTGAGTGCCGAGGAGATCTGCGATAAAATGAAAAACGGCGTGGAATTCGGAATCGACATCGAGTATGTCGAGCCCGAAGCGGTCGAATTTATGTATCAGGGGCTTCCTGAGGGGACGAAATGCATCGCATACGCGGCGGGCGGCGCGAGTGCGGAGGAGCTTGCGGTGTTTACCGTGCAGTCCGACGCGGATGCGCAGAGCGTGAAGTCGCTTCTCGCCGAGCGCGTGAAGGAGCGCACGCAGGCTTTTGCAACCTACAAGCCCGACGATGTTCCGAAGCTTGAAAATGCGGTTATAGAGTCGAACGGCGGCACCGTCATATTCTGCGTGAGCGGAAGCTGGAAGGAAGCGTCCGCGCTTGCGAAGGGGCTTCTCGGATAAAAAGTGGAAACTAAAAGATTTGCGAAAAACGATTCCGGATTCGTCTGTACCCATTGCGGACGCGAGATTTCTCCTCTCGGATATTCGTCGAGAAATCACTGCCCGTACTGCCTTTGGTCGCGTCACCTTGATGAAAACCCCGGGGACCGCGCGTCGGAGTGCGGCGGAGACATGGAGCCGATCTCGGCGGAGCCCGACAGCCGCCGCGGATACATAATAACCCACAGATGCACGCGCTGCGGTGCGGTGAGAAGATGCCGCGCGGCGCTCGGCGGCGAAGGACAGGCCGACGATATTGATCTTATAATCAAACTGACGGTCGCCCGTGACTGAGCGGCGTGGAAGGCGTCAAATGAAGAATTACGGTACGCTCAAATATGCTTTTCTGAAGTCGCTTCCGGTGCTTTTCGGGTATCTCTTCCTCGGAGCGGCTTTCGGGATAATGATAGTTCAGGCAGGGTACGCCCCCGCCTGGGCTTTTTTCTGCAGTCTGACGGTTTACGCGGGGAGCGGCGAGTTTCTGCTTGTGTCGCTGCTCGCATCCGCCGAGTCTCTCGCAACGGTGTTTGCAATGTCGTTTTTCGTGAACAGCCGCCACATATTCTACGGTTTGACGTTTATCGAAAAATTCCGCGAAACGGGGAGGGCGTATCCGTATATGATATTCTCCCTGACGGACGAGACGTATTCCGTCCTCTGCTCGACGGAATACCCTGCGTATGTCGATAAGGGGCGGTGCATGTTTTACATAGCGCTGCTCGATCATATCTATTGGATTGCGGGATCGGTGATCGGCGCCGCGGCGGGTGCGCTCATTCCGTTCGACTTCAAGGGAATAGATTTTTCGATGACCGCGCTTTTCGTCGTCATTCTCCTCGAACAGTGGAAGAGCGCGAAAAGCCATATCCCCGTGTACTGCGGCGCCGCATGCGCAGTGCTCTGCCTGATCGTGTTCGGCGCGGATTCGTTTATCCTCCCGTCGCTTGTGCTTACCGTGCTTGTCCTGCTGGCGCTGAAAAAGCCGCTCGAAAAGGCGGCGGAGCGCTCGGGCGGGATGTGACGCTCAAACGAGATCATGCGCAAAATCGCCTCGGAGAGGGATTTTGAGAGTTTTTCGTGAAATTTCGCGCGGCGCGTCCGATCTGTGAGGTACGGACCGCGCGCTGCCGCCGGAATAAACCGTGCAGCAAAATGAAAATAAAAATCGAGGAATAAAAAATGCACGCTTCCTTCTGGAATTCGGTACTTATAGTGGCGGTCGCCGCCGCTGCGACGTTTCTTACGAGAGTCATCCCCTTTGCCGCCTTCGGCAAGCGGAAGATCCCGCAGACGGTCGATTATCTCGGCAGGATACTGCCGCCGGCGATCATCGCCACGCTTGTCGTGTACTGCCTGCGCAATGTGGATTTTATCTCCGGATATCACGGCGCGGCGGAGATAATTGCGGTTGCGGTGATCTGCGTGCTCCACCTTTGGCGGCGCAATACCCTTCTTTCGGTCGGCGGAGGAACGGTTGTTTATATGATACTCGTTCAGGTGCTTGCCTGATTTTGCTGGACGGCGAATTTTCGCCGTCCTTTTTTTGTGCGCAGACCGCGCGTCATGCAAAAAGCGAGAACAATGCGTGCGTCAGCGCCGCGGCGCCGTAAGCTATGGCAAGGCTGAGCGCGCACACGCCGAACGTGAGCTTTGCCGACGAGGTTTCGGAGAATATCGCCGCACAGCAGGACACGCACGGCGGATAAAGGAGAATAAAGACGACCGCAGCCGCCGCATTTGCCGTCGTGAATCCGATGCTGCCGAGCGCGGCGGCGAGGGAGGCGGGTGAGACTTCGCACAGACCGAATATCACGGCGCAGGACGAGACGACGATCTCCTTTGCGAAGAATCCCGCGGCAAGCGCAAGCGTAATCTGCCAAAATCCGAGCCCCGCTCCGCAGAGCAGAGGAGAGAGAAGTGTGCCGATCGCTCCGCCGAAGCTTTCTTCGGCGGAGGCGGCGCGCCCGCCCGCGCCGAAATTCAGAATGAACCACAGGAGTGCGGACGCGGTGAGGATTACACTGCCCGCTTTCCCGATGTACGCCCCCGAGCGGCGCAGCGCCGTGCGAAACACGTTTCGCACGATCGGCATGCGGTAGTCCGGCATCTCGATCAGAAGAGCGTCGCCGCCTCTTATGCCCGAACTGAGACGCAGCACGGCAAGGGACACGCATATCCCGAGAAGGTAGAGCGCGATTACGGCGAACCATGCGTATTTCCCGAAAAAGGCGGATGAAAATACCGCGAGGACAGGAAGGCGCGCACTGCATGAGATATACGGCAGAGCGAGGATCAGCCGCCGCCGTCCGCGTTCGCTGCCTGCGGTGCGCGATGACGCGACCGCGCCGACGGTGCAGCCGAATCCGAGAAGAAGCACGATGAATTCCCTTCCGGAAAGCGCGCATTTCTGCATGAGAGAGTCCGAAAGGTATGCGCAGCGTGCCATGTACCCGCAGTCTTCAAGTATCCCGAGAAGAAAGAAAAGAATGAACAGCACCGGAAAGAAGGACGCCGCCGCACCGACTCCCGGGATTATCCCGTCGCAGACGAGATCGACAGTAAATACGCCCGTACCCCCGCCGCAGACGGCGCGGATTAGTTCGGAGAGAGCGGCGAACGACGCGGCGAGAAGCGATTTTGCGCGATCCCCGAGAAGAAAGGTGAGCGCGAATACCGCCGACATTATCAGGATGAAGAATACCCTCCCGAGTACGGGATGGCAGAGCACACGGTCGGCACGGTCTGTGCGCGCTTTCGCGCTGTCCTCCCCCGACAGGCACTGATCGAGAATTGATGATATGAAAGCGTACGCTTCCGCGTCGTCGGCGAAAGTACGCGCGGGAGGCGGAGACACGCTCCGTGCTTCGCGCCGCGCCGCCTCCGTGAGCAGACCGAGCCCGTCCCCCGAAAGCGCGCAGATCGGGATCACCGGGATCCCGAGAAGAGCCGAAAGACGGCGGCAGTCGAGTGACAAGCCGCGCTTTTTAAGCGTGTCCGTCATGTTTACCGCGAGAATCATGCCCTTGCCGAGCGAAAGCAGATTCAGCGTGAGGAAAAGACTTCGTTCAAGAGATGCGGCGTCCGCTATGTTGATGATCACGTCACATTCGTCTCCGGCTATGAATTCACGCGCCGCCTTTTCCTCCGCGAGAGGCGAACGAATGTCGTATATCCCCGGAAGATCGCATATCGCCGCCGTGAAGCCGTCCCCGCGAAAAAGTCCGTCCCGCCGCTCGACGGTCACGCCGGGCCAATTTCCCGTGCGCATCCGCCCGCCGGTGAGCGCGTTGAACAGCGTGGTTTTGCCGCAGTTCGGATTCCCCGCGAGCGCCGCCGAAAAATCCGCCGTCCTCCCGGCTTCCGGCTTGCGCATGCCCCGGCACCTGGTGCCGCCGCACCGGAGGCTGCGGCAGTCCGCACATCGTGAGCTTTTCATCTTTTCCGACCTCCTTCGGCGGACTTGCGCAGTCCTGCTCCCGCTCCCTGCGGGCGCGGGGGCGTGCCGGGGCATGATGCGGAGACGCACCGTTCGTCGGACGGAGGGGATGCCGGGCGAAGGAATACGGCGGAGGCGAGGCGTGCGCCGATCGCAATGCGCGACGACCGGACGTAAATTTCCGCAGTGCCGCCGCGGCTTCTCCGCAGGAGAAAGATTGCCGACCCCGGGACGATGCCGACGGAGGCGAGCCTCATTTTCGCACTCTTGTCGCATGATACGGCGTCTGCCGTGTACATTCTTCCGGGGATCGCGCTTTTTAAGGTCATAAGCAGCCCTCCGTGATGCCTGACACATGATTTTGCCGCACAGGCGATTTTTATGTTGAACTTTGCCTTTCGATATGCTATACTAAATATGTATGCTGCAGATTGCGGCTTTATCAGAAAAAACGGTGATCCTATGACAAAGATTACAAAATCGGCGGACGAGACCGAAGCGCTCGGCGCGTATATCGCATCTCTTCTCGACAAAAAAACGTCGTTTGTCGCACTTTACGGCGAAATGGGCGCGGGCAAGACCGCATTTGTGCGCGGGTTTGCCTCGGTCATCTCACCCGGAAGCCGCGTGAAAAGCCCGACTTATACCGTGGTGAACGAGTACAGGCGCGGGGAGATTCCGCTTTTCCACTTCGACCTCTACCGCCTTTCCTCTCCCGAGGAGCTTGATTCGCTCGGCTTCGACGAGTATGTCTCGTCGGGTATCTGCATTGCGGAATGGCCCGATATGCTCGGCGACGACCTTCCCGAAAACGCGGTAAAGGTGTACATCCGCCGCATCGGGGAAAACGAACGCGAGATCACGGCGGAGGGAATCGAGGATATCGCCGACGCGGACGGCGGCGACTCCCGGAGATGAAAAAGAAAGGTGAAAGCTTTCGATGAACGGTGCGGATAAGGAAATGACGGTGCTCGGGATAGATACGTCCTCGGCTTTTGCCTCGGCGGCGCTCGTGAAAAACGGGACTTTGGCAGCATCGTTTACGCTGAATGCCGGGCATACCCATTCGGAGACGATTCTCCCGATGATAAAGAACGTGCTCGGCGCGTCGTCGGTGACGGTTGACGAAATATCGCTCGTCGCATGCACGACGGGGCCCGGCTCCTTCACGGGAGTGAGGATCGGGGTGTCAAGCGCAAAAGGACTGTGCGAGCCGCGCCGGATCCCGTGTGTCGGGGTATCTGCGCTTGAAGCGGCATCGTACACCGCAGCGGGGACGGACGGAATATGCGTTCCGGTCACGGATGCGAGACGGGGCAACGTCTATGCGGCGGCGTTCGACGTGCGCGGCGAAAAGCCTGTGCGTCTTTTCGAGGATACGATAATCCCGATCGGGGAGCTTTGCGCTCTGCTCGGGCAGTACGGACAGACGGTGTACTTCGTCGGAGATGCGGCGGAGGCGCTTTCCCGTGCGGCGCACGAATGCGGACTGCATTCTCCCGCGCTGTCCCCGTGCATGAGAATTTCACAGACGGCATCGGGCGCATGCTTTGCCGCGATCGACGCATGGAAGTGCGCGTCGGATAAAGAAAAATTCGAGGCGAAATATCTTTCGCCTGTGTATCTTCGCGACGGACGGATATCAAATCCGGGCGGGGAAAAATAAGGTCGCGCCGTCGTGGCGCTTCGCGCTGCCGCCGATGGACGGGGATGCGATGCTCTGATGTGCGGCAGGTACGGAAAATGAATTAAGGAGCATACGGAACATGAACGAGATAAAGCTTTCGCAGTTTAAAGGAGCGGACGACAGAGAACGCTTTGCCGCAGCGCTTTCGTATATGAGAGAGCGCCCCGGAATGACGCTTTTCGTCGAGCCGGGAGAATATGTGATAACCACTCCTCTTGCGAGGGAGACGATGAACAACGCGATAACGGGCAAATTCGGCACAAATCCGGAGGATGTGATGTTCAAGCCGGATTTTCGCTACGACCGCGGACTTGATTTCAGCGGACACATAAGCAGCCGCATTATCGCGGACGGCGTGACGCTTATGATCGACGGTTTCATGGAGCCCGTGTCCGTGCGCGACTGCTCCGGAGTTGAGATCGTCGGTCTTACGATCGACCATGTGAGAAAGCCGTACACCAAAGGAAGGATCATTTCGTGGACGACGCTGGACCGCGACGAGAATACGGCGGAGATCCTCGTTGACTTCCCCGAAAACTTCCCCATCAATCCCGATATAATCTATCCCCGATATTGCACCTATGTGCCCGATAAGGAGCGCTTCGGCAAGGATTTCGGAATAAGATCGTTCACCTATATCGACGATCACCGCGCGCGTTTCGTCCTTGAGCGCTCCGACAAAAGCTTTGTCGGAAACGAGCTTTACCTGTGGCACTCGTTCCATTCGCGCCCTGCGATACTTATCGAGAACGCAAAGGACACCGTGCTTCGCGACGTGACGATACACAGCCAACCCGGCATGGGTATCGTCGGACAGAAGGCGGAGAACATCCTCATCGAGCGTCTGAGGGTAATTCCCTCCGTCGGAGACCATATCTCGACGAATACAGATGCGACGCATTTTGCATCCTGCCGCGGACTTCTTCGTCTTGACGGCTGCGAGTTCGAGGGTCAGGGCGACGATTCGATCAACGTGCACACATATTACTATACCGTGATCTCCCATGAGGGAGAGCGCTGCCGTCTTCAGATCAAGGCACCGACGGGAACGCACGCGCAGTCGCTCGATTATCCCGAGATCGGGGACAAGCTTGAGCTTACCGATAAAAAGACGCTTCTCAGCGTCGGCGAATACCGCGTCGTCGATTGCCGTCCCGATTTTGAAGGATTCTTCTGCGATGTCGTGCTTGACCGCGCGCTTCCCGATGACCTCGACGATTATTTTATCGCGGACCCCGACGAGCTTCCCGTGCTCGAATTCGTGAACTGCCGCGCGCGCAATCATTACGCGCGTTCAATACTCATAAAGTGCCGCAGTGCGCTGATCGAAAACTGCACCGTGTCGGATGTCTTTGAATGCGCGGTCAAGATCGCGGCGGAGGCATGGTGGCATGAGGGCATCTCCACGGCGGATGTCACGGTGCGCCGCTGCCGCTTTATCAACTGCGGACGCCGTCTTACCGAATGCGGCGGAGTTTATGTGCGCATGGACTGCGAGGACAGCACCACCAAGGCGCACGGACTTGTCACGATCGAGGACAACATTATCGAGTGCCCCGAGGCGCACCACGGAATTGTCGTGAAAAACACGAAGCAGGCGATCGTTCGCCGCAATCACATCGTGTCGGCAAAGCAGAATTGCTGCATAGAGCCCGGAGTCGAGGTACTCTGAGCTCGGACGGACGAAGCGCTGCGTATCTGTGTGTGCCGGCGGTGAATACGCAGATAACAGAGGCGGGGGATTCCCGCAGGCCGTGTGCGCTGCCGCGTTAATCGGAATCAGCAAAAGCAGTAAAGGAAAAAACAGATCAAAATGCAAACTTCACAGAATAAAATGGGCACGATGCCCGTAAACCGACTTCTCCTGACGATGAGCCTGCCTATGGTTGTGTCTATGCTCGTTCAGGCTCTTTACAACGTAGTTGACAGCATGTTTGTCGCTCAGATCAATCAGGATGCGCTTTCGGCGGTTTCGATGGTGTTCCCGATACAGAACCTAATGATCGCTTTCGGCGTCGGGATCGGTGTCGGTGTCAATGCGCTGCTGTCGCGCTCCCTCGGACAGGGGGATTCAAAAAGGGTAAACGATGCGGCGGTGCAGGGCGCGTATGTCTATGTTGTTCTGTATCTCATATTCCTTGCGGTCGGACTTTTCTTCTCCGAGGCATTTATGAGAAGCCAGACCGATATTGAATCGATCATCTCGTACGGCAGGGACTATATGTGGATCGTCTGCGTCTTTTCCTTCGGGCTGTTCACTCAGCTTCTTATAGAGAAGCTTCTTCAGGGAACGGGCAGGACCGTGCTCTCCATGCTTGTGCAGGGGCTCGGCGCGATAATCAACATCGTTCTCGACCCGATCCTCATATTCGGAAAGATAACCCTTCCCGGCATCGGTGACATACTCACCTTTGAGCCGATGGGTGTTGCGGGTGCCGCCGCGGCTACGGTGATCGGTCAGTGCATCGCCGCGCTCTTTGCGGTCGTGCTCAATCACCGCCTGAATCATGAGGTGAAAATGCGCTTCAGAGGCGCGCGCCCGGAAATCGGAACGATAAGGACGATCCTCGCGGTCGGTATCCCATCGTCGATAATGGGCTCGATCGGCTCGGTCATGACCTACGGAATGAACCGCATACTTATCGGATTTTCATCAGTTTGCGTCTCTGTTTTCGGCGCGTACTTCAAGCTTCAGAGCTTCGTTTTCATGCCGGTGTTCGGACTGACAAACGGCATGATCCCGATAGTTGCGTTCAACTACGGAGCACAGCGCCCCGACCGCATGAAAAAGACCGTGCGCCTTTCCGTAATATATGCGGTCGCGGTGATGATCGTCGGACTTGTCGTCTTTCAGGTCATTCCCGATAAGCTGCTGCTTCTCTTCAACGCCGATGAAGAAATGCTCACCGTCGGCTGCCGCGCACTGCGCATAATATCGCTTTCGTATGTGTTCGCGGGATACGGTATCGTGGTATCCGCCGTGCTCCAATCCCTCGGTCACGGCTTCAAGAGCATGTGCATATCCCTCATACGCCAGATCGCGGTGCTTCTTCCCCTTGCGTTTATCTTTTCACGCACCGGCGATGTCGGAACGGTGTGGTTTGCGTTCCCCGCAGCCGAGATCGTGTCCGTTATCACCTGCACGGTGTTCTTCCTTTATATCAGAAAGCGGTATTTCGTAACCGAGGAGATCGCGGAGGAATAAAACCCGCTCAGCCGAGCATATAATACCGCGGGCGGCGCGTTTGCCGCCGGGCGCAGGCGTTTGTGCGCGCCGCCGCGCAGATTTAACATTATACTGCAGAAAAAGCGTCTGTATCGGGCTATAATTATAAAGGCATTTCTTAATTTACATTATAACGTAGGCGGCGGTCGGAACCGTATGCTCACCGTGAACGCCGCTTCTTCACTCTTCAAAATACTTCTTCCGCGCAGCTTTGAAAAATCCGTGCGGAGGCTTTGAACGGAGAAAGGAAATTTTTTCGTATGAATCACAGAATTTCGGTACTTATTTCGGCAGTCCTGATTGCGTCGTCTGCGGCTGTATATTCCGTGTCTGCCGCCGCCCCGGACGATCCGCCGGAGACGGATCTCCCGGCGGTAACGACGGATGCTCCCGCAACGGATACGACTGAGCCTCCGGACACGACCGCAACTCCACCCGATACAACAACAAATCCCCCGGACACGTCAAAGAAGCCGGACACCTCGAAAAAAGACGATACGACGACGAAAAAACCGGATACGACTACTGAGAAGCCGGATACCACGACAAAGGAGCCTGCGACGATAGAGCCGGATACGACGACGGCGGAACCCGAGGACACGACGACTCAGGCACCGCGTCCGAATCCCGGTACAAGCTCGCAGACCTCGGGAAGGGTGACGACGGACAGGGATTCCGAAAGCACGGAGAGCCCGACCGATACCGAAAGCGCGACCGAAAGCGCGACCGAAAGCGGTACGGAGAGCGATACCGCGGCGAACATTTCGGGCGGAAAAAAAGGATTCACGACTCCGCTTGAGGCGATAGCCTTCTTTATGGGAGTTCCCGTTATTATTTCGGTATTTGCGGTCATAGCGAGCATTTTCCGCCGCGCGATGTACGGCAAGGGCAAGCAGCCGAAGCAGAACGGACGGCGCAGATAACTGCGCTTATGTCGGAGGGCTGCGCTGCAGCCCGAGAAAGCGAAAAGGGAGGCATTTTCGATGATTGATAATACGGATAAAAATTTTGAGCCCGATGATACCGCCGCTTCCTCATATGACGGCGGAGCGCGGACGGAGACGACCGACGACGTTCTTGTAGACGGGCTTTTCGGAAAGCAGAACGGCGCGGGTAAAGAGAACGCCGGACGTGCGCAGAACGCACAGAACGGAAACGCTCGTTTTCCGCGCGATGGGGCGCGCCGTGCCGACGCGCAAAGCGGCGCACAGAAGCAGAGCTTCAGCGAGCAGGATGTGATGGCGCTTTGCACAAGGATAAGCTCGCTCATGGATAAATCCAGATTTGAGGACGCGCTCAGCATAGTCTTCTCGCTGAGGGGAGACGCACGCCGTGCGGTAAGAGATAATCTCAGCGTGACCATTCCGATGGGAAGCCGCGACGGGGATCTGCGAGGGATCGCTGCGGGCGCGCTCGTTCAGTCGTACCTTGAGCTCGGGAAGATCGTGCGCCGCGACATAGAGGAAAAGCTGTTTGCGATAATCGAATCGAGCGAGCCGGAATACGACGAGGACGACGAGATAATCGAGCAGACGCCGGACGATATCCTGTACAAGGTCACGGCATGCGTAATCTTTATGTGCGTGATGTGCGAGGCATCGGGAAATCATCCGAACGAAAAGAGCGCGCTTTACGATGCGGGAGACAGCATACTCGATCTGTTCCTCTCGGATCACCTCGACACGGTAATGAAAAAGAACAAGCGCCGCATAACCGTGCTCGGCGAGGCGATCAGACTTCATGGAGGAACCGTCGGTGAAAAGCTCGGCGGATATATAGCGATAAGCCGCAGGAATACGGAGAACCCGATTATGAAATATCTCGGAGAAAAGACATCGTTCCGCGTAACGGCGGGAATCCTTGCTGTCCTGTGCCTGATCTCGGTGATCGTGTACCTGAGAGGGCGTTCAAGTCTTCTTTCGTTCATCGCAACCGATAACGTTATAATGATGTTTATCATCGGTGCGGAGATCTTCTTCACCGTAGGGCTTGTGCTGCTTGCGGTGCTTATCGCATCTTCCGGAAATCTTGAAAAAAAGAAAAAGCGCCCCGACAGCCGCTCTCAAGCGGCGCAGAAGGAGCGCAGATAATGCGCGGGGGTTGGCATTTTGTGCCAACCCCGTCGTGAATTTTGATATTGACCGCACTGCGAGGACGGTACGTCAGGTCAGACCGCCCGACGGCTTCTTTTCGGTGCTGTCGCGATGGATGTCCGCTGTCAGGAATTTTATCGCGCGCTCCGTGCTGTCTCTGGAATCGCACCACGGCTCGTTTTCGTATCTGTAGTCGAACTTCTTCACGAAGAGCGACACGTCGGAGGAGAGCTTGTCGAAATACCGTGACTCTATGTGAGATATATCCGCGAAAAATGACGAAAATTCTTTCTTCGACATGCGCTCCCGTGCTGCCGTGACGAATGCGGTGTAGTGCGGCAGGCAGAAATACGGGCTCATCGCAAACTTGCGGCGGAATTCGCCGTCGCTCTGCCAAAGCATGACCGCACATTCGACGGAACGGTCGAAATTGTAGTTGAGGCGATCGCATATGTAGCAGCTTTCGCCGAGCGCGTTCAGCTTTTTTGCGCTGCGCGCCGCGGAAGCCGATGCAAAAAGAGAGCCTGAGGTCACCTTCGACCTCACCTCATCGAGATGGGATTCGAGGATCAGCGCAAGCGGCAGCTTCTTTCCGTATCTGAACATCATGTCGAAATGAGGACGGCAAAAGCCCTTTTCGTTTGTTTTTTTTCGTATATCCGGCTCCATCATCGCTGCTCCGAGGATGAGATCGATCTCATCCGCCTCGTATTTGCCGTAAAGCTCGCAGAACGGGCATCGGCATTCGCTTACGTTCGTATCGATGTTCCCGGAGGCGCATTTTTCGAACGCCTCGTTCACCGGGATCGTATAAATCTGTTCCATGTACTTTTCCTTTCCGGACGTTCGGTGCGTCCGAGCACATTTACAGTATACAGTATACATTATCGCTGCGCAAATTTCAAGTGCCGCGATCGGGTATCCCGCAAACGGAGGTGTTTTTCTTATGATAATAGAGAATGTCGGAAACTTTTCCGTGACAAAGACGTTTGACTGCGGCCAGTGCTTCCGTTTTGACCCCGTTCCCGGCGAGGAGGAATGCTTCGAAGGCGTCGCCTTCGGGAATTACGCGCGCTTTCGCCGCACGGACGGCGGACTTGAGATCACGGACGGCACGGACAGGCTGTTCTGGACTCACTTTCTTTCGCTTGACGAGGACTACGGCACGATAGACGAAAGGATACGCACGTCCCTCGGGAGCGAAAGGGATCGCGCATTTATGAACAGTGCCGTCGATCACGGAGCGGGGATAAGGATACTGCGTCAGGACCCGTGGGAGACGCTGATCTCGTTTATAATTTCGCAGAACAACAACATTCCGAGAATAAAGAAGATAATCGCCGCACTTTGCGAACGGTACGGCGAAGATATAGGCGGCGGCAGATATTCTTTCCCGACGCCCGAGGCAATCCTCGGCGCGGGGGAGGAAGGGCTGTTTGAGCTTCGCTGCGGATTCCGAGCCCCGTACATATATGATGCCGCACGGCGTGTGGCGTCGGGCGAGACCGATCTTGAAAAGATCGCCGGGCTGCGGCAGTATGAGGATGCGGATGCCGAGCTCAGAAAAATAAAGGGCGTCGGACCGAAGGTGTCCGCGTGCGTGCTTCTCTTCGGATTCGGGAGAAAGGATGCGTTCCCGATCGACGTCTGGATGAAGAGGATCATGGCAAAGCGCTTCCCCGACGGGCTTGACTACCGTCGATTCGGAGAATACGCGGGAGTTGCCCAGCAGTATCTGTTCTACTACGAAAGGTGGCTCGGCGGCGGAGACTGAGACCGCGCGGCACGTCCGGTGGATGATGATCTGCGCAGAACGCCGCGCCCGGTGTAGCGTGAGGATAAACGGAAAAACGAAAGGAATACACATTATTTCGTAACGAAAGGATAAAGAAAGGAATATCTCCATGAAAAAGCTCATCTGGGTTATGACGGTCGCACTCACCGTCTGCGCATTTACGGTCTGGAGCTATGCGGCGGTATCGATATCGTCGGGGAGACACATTTACATTCCGATACTTTACATTCTTACCTGGGGAGGGCTCGTATATCTCGGCGTGCGGTCTAAGACTCGCACCCCGCTTATCGCCTCGCTCGTTTATTGGATTATGGTGATCGCGGTTTCGGCGACCGCTCTTATCGCGTCGAGCGGCATTGCGGAAACCTTCCTATATAAATATCTCACCGCTCCGGCGGCGTTTGCTTTCATGCCGTTTTTCGGCTTCATCGATTCCGGGAGCGAAAACATCAATGCCTTCTGCGTCGCGGTCATAATAATCTCGGCGGTGTTCGCCGCGGTATGCATCTTCTTCACCGCACGTCTTTTCAGAGTGCGCTCCCGAGTGATCCTTATGTCCATGTCGCCGTTCGTGCTCACGCTTGCAGGAAGCCTTTGCCTGTTCGATCCGTTCGCCGAAGCGTTTATCGGATACCTGAACGGCAGGGCGCAGGTCGGTGCGGAGAATACCATGCTGATCCTGTCGATCATATACGTCCTCGGCTGGGCGAGCATACTTGTGCTTGCCGCTTACCGCTCGGCATCGAGGCTCGCGCTCGGCTCGTTTGTATTCTGGAGCGCATCGTTCGTTTCGTCGATATGGTTTGCCGCCTCCTACAGAAGCGCGGTGATAATCTCGTCGCTCACGCTTTCGCCGCTCTACGGCTTCTGCCCGAAAAACGGCTTTCCCGGATCGTATGCGGGCGTGTGTGCGGCGATCTCCGCCGTACTGCTTCTTTCATCATTCTTTATATTCAGAAGATCGAGCGCAAAGCGCATTGGATATATAACAAGACGGTGAAGGAATCAAAGCATCAAAGAAAGGCTCTTCAATGAACAGACAGAAACGTGTCCTTGCAATACATGATATCTCCTGCATCGGAAAGTGCTCGCTGACAGTTGCGATCCCGATAATTTCAGCCGCCGAGCTTGAATGTGCGGTTATCCCGACGGCGGTGCTTTCGACGCACACCGGGGAGTTTACCGGGTACACCTTCCGCGATCTCACCGACGATATCGAGCCGATATGCGAGCATTGGCGCAGTTTCGGTATCGGGTTCGACGCGATATACACGGGCTACCTCGGCTCGGCAAAGCAGATATCGCTCGTTCGCTCGATAATCGATACCTTCGGCGGAGAGGGGAAAACCGTGTTTGTCGATCCCGTCATGGCGGATGCCGGACGGCTTTATGCGAATTTCGATATGGCGTTCGTCTCCGAGATGCGCTCGCTTTGCGCGGAGGCGGACGTGATCACTCCGAATCTCACCGAGGCGGCGTTCCTGCTCGGCGGAGAATACCGCGAATCGGGCTACGGAGAGGAATATATAAAAGAAACGCTCGGCGCGCTGTGTGAGCTCGGTCCGAAGGCGGCGATGCTGTCGGGTGTATCGTACGAGGACGGGAAGATAGGCGCGGCGTATCTCGAACGGGGCGGGGATTACGGATATTTCGCCGACGAGAGAATCCCCGGATTTTATCACGGCACGGGGGATGTGTTCGCCTCCGCACTCGTCGCGGCATATGTGCGCGGCATGAGCATGAGCGACGCGGCAGCGGCGGCGGTGCGCTTTACGACAAAAAGCATCCGTCTTACCGCCGCGGCGGGAAGCGCGCCGCGCTTCGGCGTTCGGTTCGAGGAGGCTCTTTGCGATTTCATGCGCGATATCGGAGTTTTCGTTGAAAGCCGGAACGGGTGACAATATTCCTGAAAAATTTTTTCGGAAAAGTGCAGCGTAATCGAAGAAAAAACAGTATTATATATTGAACAGGGGTAAGCGAATGATCGCCGAACAGACACTGGAAGAAGTTATAGAACGGCAGAAAGCCGCGGTATACCGACTTGCATATTCACGTTTGCAGAACAGAGAGGATGCGGAGGATGTCCTTCAGGAGGTCTTTCTCAGATACATAAGAAGCGCGCCGGAATTTGAATCTCCCGAGCATGAGCATGCGTGGTTCATCCGCGTGACGGTCAACTGCGCGAAGGATCAGTTCAAAACTTATGTGAGAAAGAACACCGCGTCCGACGATAACGGAGAGACGCTCGAGCGCTTTGCCGAACGTCGGGACGACGGTGCGCCGGACTTCGGAGCGCTTGAAAGAGCGCTTGCAGAGCTGAAGCCGGAGGCGAGAGAGATCGTTCATCTGTATTATTACGAAGGCTACCGCACGGCGGAGATAGCTTCCGTTGTCGGCATCGGCGAAGGAAGCGTCAGATCGTCGCTTGCGCGCAGCCGCCGACGCATCAAAAAGATTTTGGAAAAGGAGGGAGTGAAAATTGAAGTTTGAAGAACTGTATCGCGCAAGGACGGACGCGCTCGACGTTCCGGAACTCGATGCGGATGAGCTGAGAAGGAAAGCGGCGGAGAATGCCGGCGATGCACATTGCACTGTCCTTCCCGCCGCACCCAAGCGCGGATTCAAAATAAAATACGCCGCATTTGCGGCGACGGCGGCGGTGCTCGCACTTTCCGTGTCCCTTGTCATATATACGATGAACGGCAGAGGAGGCGGCGATACTCCGTCCGATATCCTCGCAAACGAGACCGCCTCATCTCCCGCGGCGACCGAAACGCCTCCCGTGACGGAAAGCGTTCCCTCCGATCCGGATACCTCGCGTGATACGGCGGACGCACCGCAGACCGTGGATGAATCTCAGACGAAAACGCAGCCCGACACGAAGGATACGGCTGATACCGCTGCACCGACGGCTCCGGTTTCTCCGTCGGAATCCGATACGGTGACGGAGCCGGTGACCACTGCCGATACCGCCTCTTCCGAGCCGCCTCAAGCGGAATCCGAAAAAACGGACGGCACCGCCGGCTCCGACGAAAGCAGTTCCGATCCTCATTTCGACGAGCCGCCTCAGCGGCTTTGCGCGAATCTGGATAATCTCGGACTCACCCCGAGCCCGGAATTCGACTGGTCGAAAAGCTTCGGTGTTAAGCCGGACACCGACGGGGCGCCCTGCGCTTCTCCGGAAAAATCAAAATACGACATCACAAAGTCGCGCGAAGCATCGCTTGCGGATGCCGATGTGCTTGTCCGCGTGACGGTAAGGGACTACGCTTACGATCTCTACAATGAAAGACTCGTCTATACCGCCGATGTTGACAGGCTTCTTTACAGCGACACGATATGTTCGCCGATAAAGATAATCCTTTTTGAGAAAAAAAGTAACGGTCGTCCGAATTACTGCAGGGATGATATGCAGCTCATGCGTATCGGAAGAACGTATCTTATTGCGCTGCAAAGGATCGAATCCTACGACGGAGTTTATTATATCCCGGTGAATCCGTATATGCCGCAGATACAGATGACCGAATCCGGCGGATACCTCTTTACGGCGACGGACAGCGAAGGATATTTTTCGATGATGGACGAAAACACACTCGACGTCGAGTGCCCGGATTCGTGGAAAGGGTACATGGACGGATTTCTCAAATACCGCCCGGATGCGGATAAGTTTGAGCGGAATCTTGTCATATGTATAGAAAAATACAAAGCGGCGGCGGGAAAATAAGCCCGCGCGCCGTCTGCCGCGCGGCACGCTCGGGGGCACGGACAAAGATACGCCGCCCGCGCACCGCGCGGCAGTTTCGGTTATCGCGCTCGGGCGTATACGGCGATCGCCTGTGCCGTTCTGCAGCACCGCCGAAAAACGGATGAAGCCGCAGTCGGCAGCCGCACTTTGTCCGCGAAATTTCGCTGCCCGAGATTTTTTTGAAAAAAGCATTGACACAGAGAAAAATATGTGATATCATATATAAGCTAATCCGAAGACAGCAGGTTACGGTAAAAGCGAAAGCTTTCCTGCCGAGGAGACGAAAACGAACTCATAAGTCAGTTACGCTCTCTTCCGGCTCGGAAAGAGAGCTTTTTCTTTCCTCTGTCACAAATTTCAGTAAGGAGGAAAAAACGAATGCCCAGTCAGAAAGTATTGGAACAGAAGGCTGCCGCAGTTGACGCACTCGCTGAAAAATTCGGCCGTGCGGTATCCGGAATACTCGTACAGTATCAGGGTATCACGGTAGAAGACGACACCAAGCTCCGCGCCGCTATGCGCGCTGCCGGCGTTGAGTACACCGTAATAAAGAACAGCCTTATCGGACGTGCCTGCGACAAAGCGGGATTTGAGGCTATGAAGGAGCATCTCGAGGGTATGAATGCCGTTGCGATCAGCTACGACGACCCGATTGCTCCCGCAAAGATCCTCAAGGAATACGCCGAGAAGATCGAAACCTTTACTCTCCGCGCAGGATTCCTTGACGGCGCAGTTGTGGACGAGGCTACCGTAAAGGAGCTCGCAGACATCCCGCCGAAGGAAGTTCTCATTGCGAAGATGCTCGGTTCTCTCCAGTCACCCATCTCCGGTCTTGCAGTCGCTCTTCAGGCGGTCGTGGACAAGAACGGCGAGGGCGCGGCAGAAGAAACACCCGCAGCAGCAGAGGAAGCCGCAGCCGAGTAATCAAGCGGCAAACAACTACAAAAACATTATTTAATTTTATTTGGAGGTACAGAACATGGCAACCGAAAAGACCACTCAGATTCTTGATGAAATCAAAGCGCTCACCATACTTGAGCTTTCCGACCTTGTTAAGGCTATCGAAGAGGAGTTCGGCGTATCCGCAGCTCCCGTAGCAGTTGCAGCAGCAGGCGCAGCTCCCGCAGCAGCAGCAGAGGAGAAGACCGAGTTCGACGTAATCCTTGCAGGCGCAGGCGACAAGAAGCTCAACGTTATCAAGGTAGTTCGTGAGATCACCGGTCTCGGACTTAAGGAAGCTAAGGACCTCGTTGAGAGCGCTCCTAAGGCAATCAAGGAAGGCGCTTCCAAAGAGGACGCTGAGGCTATCAAGGCTAAGCTCGTCGAGGCAGGCGCAGAAGTCGAGATCAAATAAGTTCGGCTTCGCTGAATTTACATTGTTTCGAAGAATCGGAAAAGGGCTGCCGCTCCTGCGGCAGCCCTTTTTTACGCGCGCATCGGCGCGCACCGCGTCGCCCCCGAACCGTCGATAAGGTTGTCGATTTAAGTGTCGCTATACCCGCCGACAGGACTGCCGACCCGAATATCGATATGCTTGCCGGTCTGAGCACCGGCAGAAATGCCGACATGAGCGTCGATCCGAGTACCAATATATGCCCGCCAACCGGACGACCGACCATGCCGCCCGAAAGATTTTTTGAAAAAAAAACTTTTTGAAAAGTGCAGCATTTTGCGTGTTTCGGTCGTATTACATTATGAAGAGAAAATAAAACCGCCGACGGCTCAGCGGGAATGATCCCGAAAGAACCGCCTACGGCAAAAAAGGAGAGATTATATAAAATTACAGTTCCAAAAACGGCAGCACATATCTTGTCGCAAAGTCGTTAGCCGCAGAGAATTCATATCCGTGCACCATAACTTCGGTAATTTGTCAACATAAAACAAAAAATAAATATTTCGCAAAAAAGGCTTTACAAATTGAGAATCGTATGATATCATAAAAATGCAAATCAAACTGCGAAAGGGGTTATGTTTATGAAAAAAATTATATCCGTTTTAATTCTGTTGTCATTGGCACTGTCCCTTGGCGTTGTTCCGTCGTCTGCGGCTTCGACGAGAAGCGGAAAATGCGGAAAAGATTTGACATATAATTTTAACGGAGCCACCGGAGAGCTTGTGATCTCCGGCACGGGTCCCATGTACGATTATACATTTGACAAAGAGATGCACGGTATTGAAGCATGGTACGATTCCGCTATTGAATTGCCTGAGTGGTATGACGTAAGGAAAGAGATAAAATCCATAGTCATGGAAGAGGGAGTAACCTCTGTCGGAACAGCGGCGTTTCAGTTTACCGAGAATCTTGCCGAAGTAAAATTCCCGAAAAGTCTTGAGAAGTTATCGTGGTATGCATTTTACGGCACCGGACTTAAGAATCTTGTTATTCCCGAAACAATCAAGAGCATATGTGTTAAAGCATTCGCAAAATCAGCCCTTGAAAGCGTTACCTTGCCGAAAGATTTTAGCTCAATAGGTTTTTCTGCGCCTTACTTTGATTATTGTAGGAATGTCAATGATAGGTGACAGTGACTCCAAAAAATATAAAGAAACTATA